>Ga0209083_1000114_pt1 | contig 122993 bp, 105 predicted proteins | sample AM7aDNAmetaG_FD_184132 | JGI IMG/M metagenome (GOLD analysis project Ga0209083, IMG submission 184132) | Freshwater microbial communities from Finland to study Microbial Dark Matter (Phase II) - AM7a DNA metaG (SPAdes) (version 3) | ecosystem: Environmental > Aquatic > Freshwater > Lake ... | reverse complement strand
CGGTTTTTTTACTTCACCACGTGACCAAGAAAGAATCTTGTCCGGCGAAGCTATGGAAATCTTCATTGCATTGAATCTGATCGGATTTTTTGGTTTTTCAAAATAACTGAAAACGTCTTCCACAGATTTTCTCCTGTAAGATTAAAACTTAAATGAGTACAGCCGGGAATTACTCTTCCTCGACTAATTCCACGTCTAATCCGAGACTTTGGAGTTCTTTAACCAAAACGTTAAAGGATTCCGGCAACCCCGGCTCAAATGTATGTTCACCCTTGACAATTGATTCATAAATTCTCGTTCGTCCTGCTACATCATCGGACTTAACCGTGAGAAATTCTTGAAGAGCATAAGAAGCGCCATAAGCCTCCATTGCCCAAACTTCCATCTCTCCCAATCTTTGTCCGCCGAACTGGGCTTTGCCGCCTAATGGTTGCTGGGTCACCAGTGAATATGGACCAATTGAACGTGCATGAATTTTATTGTCAACCAAATGGTGCAGTTTCAGCATATAAATTATACCTACTGTAACTTCCTGATCAAAAGGCTCACCTGTTCTGCCATCAAAGAGAACTGCTTGTCCTGTTTCGGGCAAACCGGCTTTATTCAATAATTCCCGAATTTTATTTTCAGGACAACCGTCAAAAACAGGACTTGCTACGAGCATGCCTTTTTTCAAGCGGCCCACAAAGCGTTTGATATCTCCGGTGGAAGCTTCATCGATAAACTTATCGAAATCAGGTGATGAATATGTTTTTTTCAATTCATTTTTAGTTTCGGTTAAGTTTGATTTCCGTTCCAGAAGTTCGTTTAAACCTTCACCTATTGATTTCGCCGCCCAGCCTAAATGAGTTTCCAGGATTTGTCCGACATTCATTCGCGAAGGAACGCCCAAAGGATTCAGAACAATATCAACAGTTGAGCCATCAGCGAAATAAGGCATGTCTTCTTCCGGCAATATTCGCGACAGCACACCTTTATTGCCATGCCTTCCGGCCATTTTATCACCTACGGAAAGCTTTCTCTTGATGGCAATATAAACCTTAACCATTTTAATTACGCCGGGTGGAAGCTCATCGCTTGCCTTAACTTTCTCCAGCCTTTCCTCGAAATGAGCCCGGACAAAATCAATTTTTCTTTCATAGGAAGAAATTATATTAATCAGTTTTTCTTCCGAACCGTCAGTTTCGGCAATAGTTATATCTTTCCAATATTTTGAAGGAATCTCAGTCCAGATATCTTTAGTGATCTTATCACCCTTCTTCAAAAGAGTTTTCTTTTTGACGTCAACTACTTTGGTTGCCGCAGTTTTTCCGACAATTAGTTTAGTAATATCTTTCTTTATCGTTTCGGTAAGAATACGAATTTCATCGTCCCTGTCTTTAGTTAACTGCTCGATGGCGTCACTTTCGATAGCTTTCGAACGTAAGTCCCTGTCCGCTCCCTTCCTTGTGAATATTTTTGCGTCAATAACCGTACCTTCAACGCCCGGAGGAACTCGCAAAGAAGTATCGCGTACATCGCTGGCCTTTTCTCCAAATATTGCCCGCAGCAGTTTCTCCTCGGCAGACAACTGGGTTTCTCCTTTGGGAGTTATCTTACCAACAAGAACATCACCTGGTTTAACGGAAACACCAATGCGAATTATACCGCTCTCATCTAAATTTCTTAGAGCTTCTTCGCCAACATTAGGAATATCTCTTGTAATTTCTTCCTTGCCCAGTTTTGTATCGCGAGCCATTGTTTCGAACTCTTCAATATGAATCGATGTATAAATATCTTCCTTGACTATTCTCTCGCTGACTAAAATAGAATCTTCGTAGTTGTAACCACCCCAGGACATGAAGGCAACCATTACATTTCGGCCCAGAGCTAATTCGCCGGTATCCGTTGCCGGTCCATCAGCCAATATGTCTTTTTTATGAACCCGGTCACCGATATCAACTATTGGTTTTTGATTAAAACAGGTATCCTGATTAGACCGTTGATATTTAGCTAAAGTATAAATATCAACTCCGGTATCAATTCCATCTTCTTCGGGGCGATCAGCACGAACAATGATATGGGCGGCATCGACATTTTCCACAACCCCTGCCCGCTTGGCAACTAATACGGCTCCTGAATCACGGGCAACAATTGCTTCCATTCCAGTACCCACAACAGGAACCTCTGGACACATCAGCGGTACAGCCTGTCTCTGCATGTTTGATCCCATGAGAGCGCGGTTCGCATCATCATGCTCTAAAAATGGAATCAAAGCCGCTGCCACGGAGACCAGCTGATTAGGAGAAACATCCATCATTTGAATTTTTTCCGGTACAACGGAAATAAAATCGCCGCCTCTTCTGACTGAAATTAATTCTTCAACAAACTTGCCGCGCTTATCTAAAGGACGATCAGAGGGGGAAATAATTTGATTTTCTTCTTCGATTGCCGTCATAAATTTAATATCATTAAGAACTTGGCCATTTTCAACAAGCTTATAAGGAGTTTCAATAAAGCCAAATTCATTTACCCTGGCGTAGGTACTCAAAGAAACAATCAAACCTATATTTGGTCCTTCCGGTGTCTCTACCGGACATATACGGCCATAATGAGTAGCATGAACATCGCGGACTTCAAAGCCCGCACGCTCGCGCGTTAAACCGCCTGGCCCCAACGCGGACAAACGTCTCTTATGAGTAATTTCAGACAGGGGATTGGTCTGGTCCATGAATTGAGAAAGCTGACTGGAACCGAAAAATTCATTAACAACCGCCGAAACGGGCTTAGCGTTAATCAGGTCATGCGGCATCATTGTTTCAATATCCTGCAAGCTCATTTTTTCTTTTATCGCTCGCTCCATACGAACCAAACCAATTCGATACTGGTTTTCAATGAGTTCGCCGACAGACCTCACTCTGCGGTTTCCTAAATGGTCAATATCATCAACACTGCATTCTCCAATACCGTTCTTCAAGTCAATCAAATACTTGACCGCGGTCATAATATCTTCATTACGCAATACTGTGATATCGGTAGATACATTTAAATGCAGCTTATAATTCATTTTTGCCCGGCCAACATCGGACAAATTATAAGTTTCCGGTTCAAAGAAAAGGCTATTGAAAAATTTTGCCGCGGTTTCCGGCGTAGGAGGATTACTGGGACGCAAACGGCGATATATTTCCATTATTGCATCCTCGGTAGTATCAATTTTATCAATTAGCAAGGTCTCGCGCATGGAGGCATTATCCATATCTTCATCAATATGGATGAATTTTAACTCCTTCACTCCCTTTTCTTTGGCTACTTCCAGCCCATTTAACGGCAATTCTTCATTGCAGCGGAAAATGATTTCCCCTGTTTGCGGGTCACGAACATCCGAAGAAATGATCTTTCCCTCAAGCGCCGCTTCTTTTATGACAATGCGCTTAATCCTCGCATCCATAACTCTTTTTAAGAGAGGCTTCGTAAGCTTACGTCCCTTCTTAACAATCATTTCATCGCTTTTCGGATCTTTAATGTCTTCCGGAGCCTTTTGGCCGACCAGAGAGTCGTCAACGGAAAAATAAAGTTTTTCACCTTCAATAGTAACTTTCTCTATATTATAAAAATAATTTAAAATAAATTCCGTCGAATTACCCATAGCCTTCAACAGTATGGTGATTGGCATTTTCCGGCGGCGATCAATCCTGACATAGAGCAGATCTTTCGAGTCAAATTCCAAATCCAACCAGGAACCTCGAATAGGAATAACCCGTGCGGAATAAATCAGCTTACCGCTGGCAACAGTTTTACCTTTGTCATGATCAAAAAAGATACCGGGGGAACGGTGGAGCTGGCTTACGATAACCCGCTCCGTTCCATTAACAATGAAGGTACCGTTTTCAGTCATCAGTGGAATCTCGCCGAAATAAATTTCCTGTTCCTTAATATCGCGGATTGGCTTGTTCTCTGACGCTTCCCGGTTAATTTTGCCGTCAGCAAGACGATCAGTATCGAATACAACCAGCCTCACCACAATCTTCAAAGGAGCAGCAAAGGTCATTCCCTTTTGGATACACTCCTTCTCATTATAACGGACATCACCAATTTTGTAGCTGACAAACTCCAGAGAACACTTCCCGCTAAAATCAGAAATAGGAAACACACTCTTAAACGCGCCTTGGAGCCCGCTGCTACCTCTCTTTACCGGCGCCAACTCCTGCTGGAGGAATTTTTCATAAGATCGTGTCTGTATTTCAATTAAATTGGGAATATCCAGGAATTTCTTTACCCTGCCAAAATTTTTTCTAAAGTCGCCCATAATTTCCTTAATAAAATAAATTATTAGAGATTACGTTATTTAATCTCGACGGTCCCGCCAACTTCTTCAATCTTCTTCTTAATTTCCGCAGCTTCATCTTTAGAAATGCTTTCCTTTATTGGTTGGGGTACACCTTCTACCAAATCCTTAGCTTCTTTAAGACCTAAACTGGTAATGGCCCGAACAACTTTAATAACCTGAATCTTTTCCGCGCCAAAACCTGTAAGAACAGCACTAAATTCAGTCTTTTCTTCTGCTGCCGCAGTTGCTCCACCAGCAACAGCTACCGCAGCCATCATCGGAGCAGCAGCAGAAACTCCGAACTTTTCTTCCAATTCTTTGACCAAAGCCGACAGCTCTAATACCGTCATTCCTTCAATAAATTTAACAACATCTTCTTTAGTAATTTGATTCGCCATTTTTCTATCCCTCTCTGTATGTTTTATTAATTTAATGTTTTCTTCTTGTCACAATAGGCATTAAGCACTTGCACGAAGTTTCTCGGAACGCCACTTAAAACGGTAACGAACGCCGTCGGCACCGCTGCCATCACCGAAACTAACTTACCAAAAAGAACCTCTCTGCTGGGTAATTCTGCCAAAGCACTAATATCACTCCTGGTTAAAAGCTTGCCATCCAACACGCCAATTTTTATCTCTAATTCCGGATTCTTTTTGGCGAAGTCAATGAGAACCTTTGTTGGTCCTACGGGATCTTTATGGCTCAATACGACAGCAACAGGCCACTTGAAGTGATCCGCAAGAATACTGAAATCGGTTTCTTTTGAAGCAATCCCCAAAAGAGTGTTTTTAACAACCTTTAATTCAGCATTGGATTTGCGCAGAGCAGTTCTTAACGCTTCCATCTTGGCGACGTTCATCCCACTAAAGCTGGTTAAAACGCCGAGCTTGGCTTCTTTTAGTTTTCCCTGAAGTTCGGATAAAATTTGCTCTTTAGTTCTACGATCCAATTTATCAGCCTCCTTTCAAAAAAATTTTAATTCCCTGAGGCCGGAGAATATAGCCACATACAGAACGAAAAACGGTAACATTGACTATCCCGAGTCTCGTTTTTCAAAAATAGTTACCCTAAAATAGTAACTTTTTTTCTTACACGAGTCTCGGCAGGCCACCTTACGTTTAAACTCCCGTACCTGCTGTCTTCGACCTTCTATTACAAAACACCTTAACAACCCGCATTTGTTTTTATAATTTATCAATGCAAATTGGTATAAGTATATTCAGTTAAACATTATTGATTTCGAGAGGATCAATCCTCACACCTGCACCCATTGTGCTGGAAAGAGCAATACTTTTAATATATATGCCCTTGCTGGATGCTGGTTTCAATTTGATAATTGTTTCCAATAATGCGCTAACATTTCCACTTAATTTTTCGGCACCAAAGGAAATTTTCCCCACAGGAGAGTGAATTATTCCCGCTTTTTCCACGCGGAATTCAACTTTACCTGCTTTGAGCTCTTTGACTGCATTGGCTACTTCAAAAGTTACTGTTCCCACCTTGGGATTGGGCATAAGCCCACGTGGGCCAAGAATCTTGGCAATTTTCCCGACGGAACCCATCATATCAGGAGTGGCAATAACCCGGTCAAATTCCAGCCAACCGCCTTTAATCTTTTCAATAATTTCGTCGTTGCCAACTAAATCCGCGCCTGCTTCAAGAGCTTCTTTTTCCTTATCGCCTTTGGCAAATACTAAAACCCGCACTGTTTTCCCTAAACCATTGGGCAAAACCACGCTGCCACGAACCATTTGATCAGAATGGGCAGGATTAACACCCAAACGGACAGCAACATCCACTGTCTCATCAAACTTCACTCCGGCCATAGCGACAATCATTTCTGTCGCCTCCTGAAGCGTATAGTGCTTATTGGGCTCAACCTTCGCTTTTGCTGCTAATATACGTTTCCCTCGTCTTAACATAATAAACCCTCGTCTTTATTAACCTGCAATTTCAATTCCCATTGACCTTGCCGTACCGGCAATTATCTTTATTGCACCTTCAATATCTACCGCGTTCAAATCGTTAAATTTCAACTCGGCAATTTCCTTGACTTGCTTAGCTGTAACAGTCCCCACTTTTTCTCTTTTGGGATCAGCGGCACCTTTGGCAACCTTAGCCGCCTGCTTGAGTAATACCGATGCCGGCGGCGTTTTGGTAATAAAAGTAAATGACCTATCCGCATAGACAGTAATTAATACAGGAATTATCGTTCCCTCCTGATTTTGTGTCAAAGCGTTATAAGCCTTGCAAAATTCCATAATATTAACGCCGTGCTGTCCTAATGCTGGACCGATGGGAGGCGAAGGAGTTGCTTTACCCGCCTTAATCTGCAATTTAATGTTCGCAATAACTTTTTTTGCCATTATGATCACCCTGATATAAAAATTTTTAAGGCTTTTCTTCTTAAGCCCAGTAATATCTTAACCCTGCGTTACCTGGATAAAGTCTAATTCTACCGGCGTGGGCCTGCCAAAAATACTTACAATAACCCTCAGCTTGCTTTTTTCCGGTTTTATCTCATCAATAACACCATCAAAGTTGGTAAAAGGGCCATCAATAATCTTTACATGATCACCGACATCGAATTTAAATTTTGGCTTGGGCTTTAAAGTTCCTTCATCAATTCTCGCCTTTAAATGCTCAACGTCTTTGTCAGGTATTGGAGAAGGCTTATCTTTACTACCGATAAAACCAGTCACCTTGGGTGTATTCTTTACAATATGCCAAGTTTCATCGCTCATTTCCATGCGAACAAGAATATATCCAGGAAAAAATTTTCGTTTGGAAGTCTTCTTTTCCCCCGAAATCAGTTCGACAACATCTTCTTCAGGGATAAGAATATCGGAAAATAACTCCTGAGCCCCTGCAAGCTCAATTCTTTCCTGCAGACTCATTTTTACTTTATTCTCATATCCCGAGTAGGTATGAACAACGTACCATTTTAAAGCCATTTTATTAACCTAAAATAATTTTGACTAACTTAGCAAGAACATAATCAATTATGCCCAGATAAATCGCGATAATAAAAACTATAACTATAACAACCGTTGTGGAAGCCATTGTCTGCTTTGGGGTCGGCCACGTAACTCTCTTTAGTTCCACGATTGCTTCTCTAAGAAATCGAATTATTTTTTGCAATATTAATTTAATTTTCTCCATACCTTCAACCCCTCTTCCGGAAAAAACTGGCAGGCCAGGAGGGACTTGAACCCCCAGCATCCGGATTTGGAGTCCGGCGCTCTATCCATTAGAGCTACTGGCCTAGACCAATTTTAGCTACTTGGTTTCTCTATGTAATTTATGACCACGGCAAAACTTGCAGTACTTTTTCATTTCCAGACGGTTTTGCATGGTGCGTTTATTCTTTGTTGTTGTGTAATTTCTTTGCTTGCACTCCGTACAAGCCAAAATAATATTGTTCCGCATAACTCTCCTTAACTGGAGCCCACGACCAGGATTGAACTGGTGACCTCATCCTTACCAAGGATGTGCTCTACCAACTGAGCTACGTGGGCACGATCTATAATGAGAAATTTTTACAAATTCACCAACTCAATAACTAAAAAACATTGGAGCGGGAAACGGGATTCGAACCCGCGACCCTCAGCTTGGAAGGCTGACGCTCTAGCCCCTGAGCTACTCCCGCTTGTTACTAATATTCAAAAACCTTGGTGGAGGGGGGAGGGTTCGAACCTCCGTAGGCTTCGCCGGCAGATTTACAGTCTGCTCCCTTTAGCCGCTCGGGAACCCCTCCAGTTTCACATTACCAAACTGGAGCTGGCGATGGGACTTGAACCCGCAACCTGCTGATTACAAATCAGCTGCTCTGCCGATTGAGCTACGCCAGCAAATCCTATGCCTAATTATCTTATAACATCAAGCACTTATAATTTTAAGCGCAAAAAAACAATTACACGCCTCCGCGCGAATTGCCGACTCTAATTTTTATGATTGTATTTGTCAAGTAAATTTTTAATTTTTTTGTAAAAACTGAATTAAATGCTGAACAGATTATGAGAAAACTAATCTGCATCGCCAAAATATTCGGCCGAAAAAATGTAAATTTCAGTTTCTTTATCCAGCCAGGCATAGGATTGCAGGCCGGCTTTGCAGCATGTTTCTTTTAAGAAAGTCTCCCTGTCCCAACCATACTCACTAGCTACCTGCGGCAACAGTAATCCGGAATTGTAACCACGGACAATGTATAAGCCGTGTTTACCTACTTCAATTTCATTAATGTCTTTAATGCGTTGCAAAGGACTCAACACGGATATTTCAAAAGTTAGATCCCTGATCTCCTCGGGCTTTAACGAAGGAAATCGTGGATCGTGAAATGCTGCGGCCACAGCCATTTCCTGCACAGTTTCCCAAAGCGGTTTAGCTGCTTTAATATATCCAATGCAGCCGCGCAGATGGCCACCCTTTTTTAAAGTAACAAAAGCGCCTCTTTCCTCTTTTAGTGTTTCTGAATCCACTGTATATTTTGGCATATCCTTGTTGTTAACTTTAGCCGCGATTGTTTTTTTTGCTATATCCAGCAGAGTAGCTTTTTCTTTTTTTGTCAATTCCATTTTAGATTCACCTTTATTTCTGCTTACAATAATGGTTATGAGACCTACGTTTTTATCCCGCCACTGGCGGGATTGTTCAACTTACCAATTACGCTGCGTCACAGATGACCTTTAGGTTACTGCGCTTTCGTAATTGGAGTTTCACAAATAAATTGCTGCTGCGTAACCGACAACAGAACTCTTATCGCCGGTTACATCCCCGGAGTTAGCATATTTTAAAACTCGCGCGGAATTTGCCCCTGTCTTACGAGCCACGAGCATCGCCACCGCCATGGGACCGCCACCACAAGCCTCGGCAGTGCCACTTCCCAAACTATCCAGTAATCCTGAGGCATCGTTATCTTTTAAATGCCTTAAAGCAACTTTATCCAATTTAGTAGCTTCTTTATAGCCGTGAAAATGAGATAAATCTGAACTGCCCACAATTAGTATTTTCTTGCCGCGAGCGGAATCATATATCGCCTGGGCTAGTTCTTGACAGGTGCTCTCATCCTGATCTCCCATTACCAAAGGGACAAATGAAAAATTACCCAGTGCATACTGCAAGAAAGGAAGTTGTATTTCTATAGAATGTTCCTGTAAATGTGCCGCCGATATATCGGATACAAGTTTACTGTTTTTCTTAATCTGCTTAGCCAATTCTTCGGCAACAGGCACAACCCCCAGAGGCGTTTCATAACCACTATTACTGAAAATAGAAACACCAGAAAAGACTGTCCGGTGGCTCGGACCTACAACAATAACGGCATCGTAATTGTTCCCGCAAACACACTTGTACGCATAGGCTGCAACCTGCCCGGAATAAATATAACCCGCATGTGGGGCAATAATAGCCACAACTTCCCCTTCTAATTCTGTATCGGGAACAAAATTAAAAAAATCCTCAATATCTCTTCTCAGGACAGAAGGATTTCCGGGATACCAGGATCCGGCTATTACTGATTTTCTCAAAGCATCCATATACAATAACTGATATCTCTATTTTATTTCAAACGCCAGATTGCCCCTTGATGTGTATCCAAAACATCGACACCGAGTTCGGCAAGTCTATTTCTCAGTAAATCAGCTTCCTGCCAATCACTCTTCTTTCTGGCCTCTTCCCTCTTGGCAATAAGTTCGCTTATTTCACTCCGTGGAACTTGTGCCTCAAAATCCATTATCCCTAAAACCTCATTTATATTGGCCAGTGCCGCCAATATTTTCCGCGCATCATTTTTCATGATCATCCCTTGCGCCAAGGGGGGATTTATTTTACCGATAAAATCAAAAATTGCAGAAAGCACACCGGCTATATTAAGATCGTCATCCAGAGCTGTTCCAAATTTATTTTTTAGATCGTAAATCAGCTGATCAACTTCTGCCAGAGCATCGCCATCAATGCCAATAGCGCTGAGCCTACTGATAAATATGTTAATCTTCTTGACCGTATTTTTTGCTGTCGGAAGCGCGCTATCGGAATAATTGAGCGGTTTTCTATAATGCATCGCCAACAAGAAAAAACGTATATCCCTGCCGCTATAACCGGCTTTCCGTAACTCAACCAACGGCAAAGCGTTATTCAAAGAGCGCGACATCTTTTTGCCATCAACCATGATCAGCTCGACATTTATCCAGTAACTAGCTCCGCTGTGGCCGGAAATCGCTTTATTAATGGCTAAAATATTTTCGCAATGGGGAAATGTTTCATCAGCCCCGCTTATATGAATGTCGTAAGTTGACCCTAAGTACTTATTAGATATAGCCGAGCATTCCAAATGCCAACCAGGCCTGACATTACCCCATTTAGTCTTATAATAAATACCTCTTTTAAGTTCCCCCAAATTTGACCGCCGAAGCAGTGCAAAATCCATCGGGTGGTCCTTTTCATACTCGTCAAGATCAATGGTTTTACCAGGCCTGGTTTTGCCTAAATCGATATTAGAAAGAAGACCGTAATCAGCTAATTTAGAAATATCGTAATAAACTGAATGTAATTTTTCGTATGCGTAATTCTTATCAACTAATTTCTCAACAATCTTAAGCATATCTTCAATGTTTTCCGATGCCTTGACGTAAATATTATTCTGAGAAATATTCAGAAATTGAGCATCTTCCAAAAATATTTTTAAGTATTTATCAGAATACTCAGGAAGGTCCATTCCCTCCCTTTCTGCTCCTTTAATCGATTTGTCAGAGAGGTCAACAATATCCAGAACGTGCTTTACCTTGTAACCTTTGTAAATTAAATAGCGGCAAATTAAATCGGACACTACAAGGCGCCGGTAATTACCTAAGTGAGGCGCATCGTGAACTGTAGGCCCACAGGTATGCATTCGCACTTCATCAGCCTTAATTGGTTTGAATAGATCTTTCCGACGTTTAAGAATATTGTAGAGACTAAAAGTAGAAAGATCTTCCTTAAAAGAAAACAATTCCGTGCTTAAATATCGCTCCCCGCTGTCCGGGAAAATAACAACGATAACGCCTTCTTCCAATTGCAGAGCTTTCTGGGCGGCAACAAACATAGCCGCTCCGGAACTCATTCCGGTAAGGATTCCTTCTTCACGGGCAAGCCGCCGCGACATTTCAAAAGCGTCCTCATCTAAAATGTTTACCTTTTCGTCCAGCCTTGCTTTATCAAATATTCCCGGGCGGTAGGCCTCCTTCATATTCTTTAGTCCTTGAATCTTATGCTGCAGATAAGGCTCCACACCTATAATTTTAATTTTCCGGTTTAGTTCCTTGAGCCGTTTCGAAATTCCCATCGCCGTACCTGTTGTACCCAGGCTTGATACTACCATAGTTACAGCACCGCCCGTTTGCTCCCATATTTCCTGCGCGGTGCCATAATAATGAGCGGCAACATTGTCTTGACTATTGAATTGATCAGTACCGAAATATTTATCCGGATTTTCACGCAGCATTTTGTAGGCCACTTCAATTGCACCATCTGTACCTTGATTCGCCGGAGTAAAATGCAACTCGGCCCCCATAGCCCGTAGAATCTTTTTGCGCTCATCGCTTGCCGCTTCCGACATCGTCAAACACAATTTATAGCCCTTTGCCGCGGCAATCATCGCCAAACCGATGCCTGTATTTCCGCTGGTTGCTTCTAAAATGGTTTTAGCCGGAGTTAATTCGCCTCTCTTTTCAGCATTTTCAATCATAAATAATGCGGTACGATCCTTGATGGAACCGCCGGGATTGGCGCTTTCCAGCTTAGCAAAAACTCTTATTTTTTTATTGGGATTAAGACGGCAAATTTCCACCATTGGCGTGTTGCCAATGCTTTCGATAATACTCTTATAGATTTTATGCATAAAGTATTAATACCTGTAAAATTACGATTGCCCAATTTGCCGGAAGATACTCAATTATGCCGACAAAAAAACGGTCTGAAATGGATTAGCTATCCATTTTAGGTATTGGAATTTTTATAAATTGAACGCCTTCTTCCCTTAAGCTGTCTTCCTCCTGCGGCGTGGTTGTCCCTTTGATATTGCGTTTTTTATCATCTCCGCAATGAATCTTTAGAGCAACTTCTGCAAATTTATTGCCCACATCCTCAAAATTATTTTCAATAAACCGATGCAGCATTTGCATTGCTTTAGCCCCAGAAAGTTCTTTTCCGGAAATATTGTCCGCTTTTCGCGAATCTTTTCCCATAATCGTAAGTGAAGAAGGAATTATTTCGACCTGCGAGCTATTGCACACAGGACAGGAAATAAGCCTTTGTGAATTTTGCGAAATCCACGCCTGCCGGTCTTTAAACCAGCCTTCAAATTTATGCCCTTTTTCACATTTTATATCGTAAATAATCACTTAGCTAACACCTTTTAAAAGACATTTTATTATTCTAACATGCCCTTAGATCACGTGTATGAACCCCAAAGCAAGCTTTGGAAACAGATTCCGCAGCAAGCTGCGGCGGTTTATACCCTCCGCTATGCGGGATTGTTCAACTTTCCAATTCCGCTACACCGCAGATGGCCTTTAGGTTACTGCGCTTTCGGAATTGGAGTTTCACAATAAAAAACATTGGACATTTGGAAGTAAATTATATAATGTCCGTGACCGTGTCGGGATGTGGCCCAGCTTGGTAGGGCACTGCGTTCGGGACGCAGGAGTCGCGCGTTCAAATCGCGCCATCCCGACCATTTTTATCATTATACCATTTCGCTTTCAAAGGACAACGAGGCGGCAAGGAAGATGCTCCGCAGGCGTATTGTACACACGCTGAGGACGCCAACGACGTAGCCAACAAATTTAGCCAAAGAAAGCGAATTGGTATCATCCAACAACTGATGCGAGCTTAAATATAGGCAGATACATAGCGACAATCATACCACCAACTATTCCACCTATGAAAACCATCATTATCGGTTCTAATAGAGCAGTCATGGCATCAACCGCAGTATCAACTTCATCATCGTAAAAGTCAGCAATCTTAGAGAGCATTGTATCAAGGGCACCGGTTGCCTCCCCAACTGCAATCATTTGTACAACCATTGCCGGAAATATTCCCGTTTCTGCCAGTGGTTCAGCTATAGTTCGTCCCTCACTGATACTTTGACGTGTTTTTAACAAAGCATTTTCGACAACTTTGTTGCCTGATGTTTTGCTGACAATGTTCAAGCCTTCCAGAATGGGCACACCGGAACTCATCATTGTAGATAGGGTGCGGGAAAATTTGGCTACCGCCACTTTTTTCAAAAGCGGACCGAAGACCGGAGCTTTCAAAACAAGAGAATCAAAAAGCAAACGTCCCTTCTCCGTTTTATAAAAACGATTAAAGGCGATATAAATGATAACCAGAATAATAATTATGACGAAAAAATAATTTTGAGCAAACTCACTTGCCGCAATTAACATCGCTGTTGGCCCGGGAAGTTGTCCGCCCATTCCTTCAAACATTTTTTGAAATACGGGGATAACCTTGAGCAATAATAGAGCAACTACTCCGAACGAGATAAACAAAACAGCGGCAGGATAGGTCATCGCACCCTTAACTCGTTTTTTTAACTTCATAGCCTTTTCCAAATAATCGGAAAGGCGTCCCAGAATAACATCCAACATTCCACCAGCTTCGCCGGCGGCAATTAAATTTACAAAAAGATCGTCAAATACCTTGGGGTATTTTTTTAAAGCATCGGTCAAACTGGTGCCCCCTTCTATATCGTCCTTAATGGCCTTAAGAATTTTGGCAAATGCTTTGTTTTGCTCCTGCTGCGCCAATAGGTCTAAGCATTGAATCAGGGGAAGACCGGCATTAATCATAGTGGAAAATATTCGGCAGAAAACTACAATGCTTTTTTCTTTAACTCCACCCTGTAAGAAAGGTAAATACTCCATGAGATCTTTGGGTTTTTTCTTGACCTCGATGGACCTATAGCCTTGCCTCCGCAATAACCCGCCAACAGCAGCTTCATTAATTGCTTCCATCTCCCCTTTTTTTAGCTCGTCTTTTCTTGTTTTCCCTTCCCAAAGAAAAACTGGCATATCTAAAAATCCTTTCTTTTATGGAGCAATTTTAATTATGATATACTAAACCATCTTCAAAGTAAGTTCAACCCGTTTAATATTCAAAAAATTAAAACTCTTCGTTGGAGCTCAAAATTCGGTCATGTTGGAACATTTTCCTTCATACTGCGTTGGCAGAAAATCTCATATTGGATGATGCCTGCTGCCACAGCAACATTAAAGGAATCAAAACTTCCCGCCATAGGAATAGTCAGCAAAAAATCACATTTCTTTTTAATCAGCGGGCGAATGCCTTTTGCCTCTCCTCCCAATACTAAAACCACAGGACAATTAAAATCCATTTCTCTTAATTTTTTTTCAGAGTGCGCTTCCGCGCCAAAAACCCAAAAACCTTTATTTTTTAAATAATCGATTGTTTGCGATAAATTAGTTACACGGGCAACAGGTAATTGCTCGGCACTGCCGGCGGACGCCTTAATAACTGCAGCCGTTACAGGAGCGGCACGGTCTGTTGGAATGACAATACCGTTGGCACCCAAGCAATGGGCGGTGCGAATTATTGATCCCAGATTATGTGGATCCATAATACTGTCAAGAATTAAAATCAGATCAAAATTAAAAGATTTGCTGCGGTTTTTTATTAGAACATCTAAATCAGCATAAACAAAGGCCTGCCGCAAACCGATAACGCCTTGATGATCGAAACTTCCTGCTAATTCATCCAAACGTTGCCGCACGCGGAATTCAACCGGAATTTTTTTTTGCCGGGCAATCTCGATTATTTCCGCAACAACAGAGCCACCCCTGCCGGAGGCAATGATAATTTTCTCCAACCCTGTTTCTGGTTGCCCCAGTAGAACTTTGACAGGATTTATGCCGTAAATTGCCTCCATGTTCCGCTTTCTACTTGTACCTGGAGATTTTATAACTCGTCTGCTTATTCGAGATATTCGTCATCGCCGATAAACTCAGTATTATCCGGAATTGGTTTGAAATCTTCTTTTGACCCGTTTAAATATTCGGGATTGGCATAAACGACCTTTCCCGCTGCTATTTCACGCAGGGCCAGCACTATTTCTCTGTTTTTGCTCTCCATCAAAGGTTTTGATCCTTTTAGTAACTGACGCGCGCGTTTTGATGCCAGCGATACCAGCCCGAACCTGGTTTGAGCAACCATCAAAGAATCCTCTACTGTAATTCTTGCCATTTATTTACAACCTCCGAAAACATATATTATTTTTTAGTATATTCCTTAATCTTATCTTTTAATCTGCTTCTTTTGCATTTTTCAGCAACGTATATTGCAATCAATTGACTAGCCGCTGTTTCCAGATCTTCGTTAAAAATTATGTAATCATACCATGAAATTTCTTTTAATTCACTCTCTGCTTGCGCAAATCTGGTTTTAATTGCTTCATCTGTCTCATGACCGCGTTTTTCCAATCTTTTTAAAAGCTCACCGCGTGAAGGCGGAAGCACAAAAATAAAAATACCTTTTTTAAACTTTTGCTTTACTTTTTTTGCGCCCCGCGGCTCAATATCAAGCACCAAATCGTTACCTTTTTCGAAAAAATCTTCCATAGTTTTAATAGAAGTGCCGTACAGGTGACCATAGTTCTCTATCCACTCGACAAATTCATTTTGATCGATACGCTTCTGAAATTCGTCGCGGGAAATAAAGTAATAATCCTTTCCATTTATTTCATTCGGGCGCGGCTCTCTGGAAGTGTAGGATACCGAAAATTTTAATTCCGGGCACGCCGTAAGTAAACGCTGGCAGATGCTGCTTTTCCCTGCGCCCGATGGCGCCGAAACAACGATAAATAATCCTTTTTTTGACATCATCTCTACTCGATATTCTGCGCCTGTTCACGCACTTTACCCAGTTCGCTCTTGGCTTCAATCACCTGACGGGTAATTTCTGCATCATTGCTTTTGGAACCGATCGTGTTAATTTCACGGTTCATTTCCTGTAAAAGAAAATCTATTTTCTTCCCTTCAGCATCCTCGCTTTGCAGCAGTGCTTCAAATTGGCTTATATGACTCTGCATACGCACTAGTTCTTCGGTAATATCGCATCGGTCAGCCATGATCGCAACTTCCTGCGCTAACCGGGCATCGTCAATCGCCAATCCGGCAGTGAGTTCCTTAATCCTATCGGCTAGACGTTTTTGATACTCCAGCACAACCTGCGGAGCGCGTAACCGAATCGTTTCCATAATTTCCGTAATCACCTTAAGCCTCATTTGCATATCGGAATACAAAGCCATTCCTTCATCCTGCCGCATATTTCCCAGCATCGACAGCGCTTCTTGCAGGGTTTTTTCCACCTCGTTCAAAAAATCAGGACTCAACTGAGTTTCCGAAGGCAGCGAGAAAATGTCACGAAAACCAGTCAGGGATTTTAAAGTGATCGGCTCCTGAAAATGGAATTCATCTTTGAGACGGTTTAAAACATCAAAATAATTGTGGGCAATTTCCAGATTTAAATTAACTTTGGAAATATCGGTACCCTCCCCCTCCAACCGAATCGACACATCGATGCGGCCACGCTTGAATCTTTCCCCGATTTTCTTTTTATACTCCATTTCCAGCGGGAAAAGTGCCGAAGGTGTGCGCAGGGATATTTCCAGAAAACGATGATTGACAGACTTGGCTTCCACAGAGATATTTCGGCCATCTAAAAGCGCTACCACCCGTCCATAACCTGTCATGCTTTTAATCATTTATTCACCTGATTTTACCAATAATGCGGATTTTTTACAACCTATCCGCCATTCTTAACTGCGATAAATATTTCTCCCGAATCTTGCTCAGCATCGAAAGCTGCTTTTCATCAGCATAATCGGGATAAGTCCAGGGCAACGCACAAAATTTCTTTCCTTGGTAAACTAAAGTCAAATCAGCGTAAATACCATCTCGCAAATAAGGCCGATGGGCGAAGCCTTTGCCGGTTGCTAAAATAAGCTGCGCTTTAGCCAAATAACCGGGATCAATATTAACCTGACGACTACCGCTGAATGCTGATTTCTGTTCGAGCTCATTTGTTGCCAGTTTTATATCGGGCAGTATCTCCGGCCGAATCAGTTTCTCCATTGAAATAAATCGCCGGACAAGCGCTCCACCCATTTCCGGACTGTAATATTCCGTATAATCAAAAGGCATCTGCTCGCTTATGAAATCGGTGGGACCGTATAGAGCAGATAACTCGCTTATTATTTCATTTACTTGCTGCGCTGTTACCGCAAAAACGCTAAAAACAAGTTTTACCGGTTCAGCCGCATTGGGTTTACTCATAATACTTCTTTTAATTCATCCTGTGAAACAGTGGCAGTACCGACTTTACCAACAACAATTCCTGCCGCATGATTGGCCAGACAGGTTGCCTCGGTCAAAGAAGCCCGCGCGGCAAGAGCAAGGGCAAGCACTCCAATGACCGTGTCACCCGCGCCGGTTACATCATAAACCTCTTTAGCCTGTGCAGGGAAATAGGTATGTTCGATTTTACGTCTTTTTTCAAACAGGCTCATTCCTTCTTCGCCCCGCGTTACCAGCAAGGCCTTAAAATCAAATTTTTTGAGCAGTTTTTCGCCCAGCAGCATAAGATCATCGGAATTATTAATTTCCATACCGGCAGCGCGCTGAGCTTCGTGATGGTTGGGAGTAATCACATGCACCCCTTGATAGATGGAAAAATCGCTCTGCTTAGGATCGAGACAAATTAATATATTAGAATCTTTAACGATACTTTTTATGCCTTCGATCAATTCTTTGGATATGACTCCCTTGCCATAATCAGAAACAACAATGGCGCCAATTTTTTTGTGCAGCGATTGGACATAATCCAGAATTTTTTGGGTGCTGGCTTTGGGAATCGGTTTTCTGCTTTCGTTATCAAAGCGCACTACTTGCTGACCATGGGCTACGACTCTTGTTTTCAGCGTTGTCGGACGTCCCTTTTCCACAATAATACCTACTGTGTCAATTTTGCGAGATCGCAGTTCACTTACCAACCCCTGGCCGATGCTGTCCGCGCCGATAACACCGGTGACATAAACATTACCGCCAATCGCGTAAATACTGTTAAGAACGTTGGCGCAGCCACCCAGCAGAATACTGTCTTTCTGGACATCGACCACAGGCACAGGCGCTTCCGGAGAAATACGGGACACTTTTCCCCAGATAAAATGATCGATCATTACATCGCCAATCACAAGTACACCGGATTGGGGAAAATTAGAAATTATCTCCAACGCTCTCTTTTTAGATAAGATCCTATGCACAGTTATATAGAAACCTCTGGGTTATTTCACGGGTATGAAACCCAAAGCAAGCTGCGTGGCTCATACCCTCCGCTGCGCGGGATTGTTCAACTTACCAATTCCGCTACGCTACGCCCAGCATAGGCCGGGTTTATTTACTTTCGGAATTGGAGTTTCACAATAAATTAAAAAAGCGCCAATAGCGCTTCCATACAAAATCCGGGATGACTCTATTACCAAGTCCTGAATTTGTCAAACATTTTTTAAAGAGAAAGCATACCGACTTACGGTAAAAGCCCGATATTGGTATTCAATAATAGCGGGATTGATCCACAATTACACAAATCTTGACCGTATTGTTAATCTTCATTATACTGGCAACGAAAATGAAAAAGCTATTAAAACTGATGGGATGAAACTTCAGGAAAGGAATTAACATGCTCAATATTGAACAATTTCGGTACGGTGATAACTTAGCCTATCTCATCTTTGGCCAAACAGAGGCGATGGCTATTGACGGCGGCGTATGGCAGGAAATTCTCGCGTTTCTCGAAACTCACAACCTAACACTCAAATTTGTCACCAATACACATCAACATTACGATCACACATCAGGAAACGAACAACTGCTACGGAAAACAAAATCGAAGTTCTTAAACTCCTCCACACTTACCGATAATCAGGAGATTATTATTGACGGTGAGGCGGTTGCTGTTTACCGGACTCCGGGACATACAAGCGACTCGATCTGTTTTCACACTGGCAATATTCTAGTCACTGGCGATACCCTCTTTAACGCAACGATAGGTAATTGTTTTTCCGGTGACCAGAAGAGTTTTTATCTGTCGATCAAACGCCTGATGGCCCTGCCTGATGAAACAAAAATCTATGCCGGTCATGATTATATCCGTGATTCGCTCGCTTTTGCCAGACATCTGGAACCGGACAACAAAGAGATCGACCGTTTCTGGAATTCCTACGATCCTGACTGTGTTTACTCAACTCTGGCCGAGGAACGCAAGATCAATCCCTACTTACGATTCAATGAGGAACCCATTATCAATCTGCTCAAAGCAAACAATCTCCCTCATGCCACGGAATGGGAGCGCTGGACATCATTGATGTCTATTGAATAAAGCTCGAAGCCGGGGCAACTATTTTACAGTATATCCACGACCATCGAGACAGGCTGCCATTGCGCGCCGATAATTATCATTCTGCTGGATCATCTGAGTTTCAGATGCGCCAACAGGCGGTTTAGTAGGGTCATAGTTTGTCTGTTCTACAGCCCAGCTGTGGCACGCGTAACGATCATCACCCTGCTTTTGCTGGCTCTGGCCTTGACGGGGATAGATGAATATTTGTCCTGTCTGAGTCTGGGCGTTGGAAGGGGGTGTTTGGCTGACTTCGCCCTGTGGTGGTTCAACAACGGCATAACCACCGACAGTTGAAGTGTAGTAAACTTCGTTAGCATAGTAATAAGGTATGCCGCCAAACCAGACCGTTGAATAAAAAGGAGGTAAAAAAGGAATGAAAAGGCCAATCGGCGGCGCAACGACGAGAAAACGCCGTCCCTCCGGACGATACCAGACTCCTCCTTGAAAATGGTATCTTGTGTTGTGATAAAATACTTCCCTATTCCCTCTGGGCAGAGTCCTAATAGCTTGACCACGTGCTGGATAGTAATGATTATGCTGATAGCGCGCATCTCTGTATTGTTGATGGTCGGAACCACGGCCTTGTCTGTCACCGCGTCCTTGTGCGGAAGCTGTCTGTGTAAAACCTAAAACCATAGTAACACAAACTGCTAATATCAATCCCAACACAAAGCTCTTATTCCCATTGTATAGATATGACATGGTGATTACCTCCATAAATTAAAGTGTATATTTAGTATTTAACACTATACCCACGGCCCTCCAGGCAGGCAGACATTGCCCGCCTGAAATCGAGAGCTTTTCTTTCATATTGAAGATCACGCGCCTGATTGTGGTTGGCGTATGCCTCCTCCATCTGTCGGGCAGATTCCTGCCTGGAAATATCTGACGTAGCACCAAGAGCAGCACCGCTTGCGGCACCGATCAAAGCGCCTCCCGCGGCGTGTCGCGGTCCCGCAATCAACGCCCCCAAAACCGCCCCGGCAATGGACATAACCACTGTGTCATGACCAGGTGGAGGCATGGGCACCACCCGGACACGCTGCGCGGATGGGATAGATGATAAACTCGGATCGAAACCAGTCTGATCCATTGCCCAGTTGTAACATTCATAATGGTCACGGGACTGCTGCTTATTTGTCTGACCGGCTTTGGGATAAAAATACACCTGTGTAAGGGCAGCGCCCCGGTTCTGGCCGGTATCTGCCGGCGGGAATTGCTGCTGGACGCTGGTTGTTGCGGGATAACATCCCGCCAAAGTAAATACTGTCAAAAAAAGCAAAGACAACACGCTAACTCCTGATGTCCAACATCTCTTTATCAGTTCTAATTTATTTGTCTTGCTACTTAATATCATCATACTTTTTCTCCTTCTTCTTTAAGCATATCATAAAAACCTAAAAGACATTGTCTATCTTCCCATTGCTTTATTTTCTCCATGCTATCATTTTATTCTCATTTTATGTGAATTATAGAGCAATGGACATGCCAAAACTTTTCATCAACAACGTAAATTATTGAAACATTTATTAATATTTAAAATATACAAGAAATCAGTGGAATCATCGCCTGAATAAAAGCGGGTAAAAAATACCCTATTACACTATCCGCATGTAGATAAAGTATCCACTTGCCAATCGGAAATCAACTGATAACAATTTTCCTATGAGCAGTAAATCCGTGGCTCATCCGGATTAATTATGATCGCGGTTAGCTTTTTCCCGAACAGGGAATACAGGCTTGATGTCCATCGTTCAATTGCACCATCTTTGTCTTCATAGTCATCTCGCCGCATATGGCACAGGGTTCAGATGGAGCAAGCTGCGCGTAAAGGGGCTCATCAAAAGGTACTTTGGTGGTTGTAAAGACTTCATCGAAAGGACGCGCAAGCAGATCATTCACCTTCAGGCGCTTTAGATCCCGCCGATCAGCATCCGTTGCCCTACCGGCAGCAACAGATGCGTCCAATCTGTCAAACTCGTTTTTGGACTTCCCCTTGTAATCGTAACGCGTCTTGCGGGAAAATCTATAAGCCTGACGCTTTGAGCGGTTCAGTACCGTATAGGCATTCTTCCCAAAATCTTTGATTATCAGGTTACCTTTACCCGCCACAGTGCCAAACATCACCTGAAGGGCATCGATGGCGCATGAATCATTTTCACAAACTGCAACAACTTCTTCATCAATAGCCCGTGTGAGGTTCATTAATTTCATTGCCTCTTTGGCTACCAGGTAACCATATACCAGACCGGGACAGATATGCCCGTGAAATTCTACGCATCTTTTCAAATCATCAGGCATCGTTCGCTTGTTGTTTGTGGTCGGCATAATAATTTTTCTTTCAAAATCAATTTTTGTGCGGCATCAATTACTCAATTTCTGCTACTGCCCTTATCCAACCGGCGCTTGCCCCTTTTATTTTAACCGGAAAGCAGTAGAATTTGAAACCTGTTGACGGCAACAGGTCTAAATTGGTGAGCTTTTCAATCTGAAAATAACCCTTTTCAATACCTGCAAAATGTCCTTCCCATATAATTGAGGCATCCTTCGTCTTGGCAAATTCTTTAGCCTGAAAAGGCAGCGGCCTGTCCCAGCTCCAACCGTCCGTCCCGACCACATGAACACCGTGACTAAGAATCCAGAGTGTTGCCTCCCGGCCAAACCCGCAGCCTTTTACCAGGTATTCGGGTGTGCCCCAGTAAGGCGCCGCTCCGCTTTGTGCCAGAAATACATCCCCTTCCCGCAGTGTATGGCCGATTTTATCTAGTTTTGCTTTTATGTCTGCAACCGTAATGTTGTACCCGTCGGGAAAATCGGAAAAGTCGATTTTCACACCGCTGCCCACACCCCACTCCAGTGGAAACTTATCGATGGTCAGAGCCGGCTTCCCTTGATCCTGTGTGGGGTGAAAATGCCAGGGCGCGTCCATATGCGTACCTGCATGTGTTGAGACCTCCATGAATTCTACCGCCCAGCCAAGCCCGCCCGGCAGATCTCCTACTGTTAGCCCCGGATAAAACGTCTTCATGCTCTCTGCCCCAAGCGCATGATCTACATACATGATCTTTGGTATCATCATTGGCGGGTCGGAAGGCAGCCCGCTTTCAATTGTTACAGAAAGGTCAATAAACTTGCTCATCATGATCTCCTATTTATTCCATCCAATGAACGAATTCGTCCAGTTTCGCTCTGTTCCGTTCAAAATTATTGAGAGGAAATGACGGGTCAGGATAGCCCAGAGCGATACCTACAACAATTTTTTTATCATCAGGAATTGGCGCTATCTTTCGAATTTCAGCGGAGTAACGCGCGGTTGCTGCCAGAAAACAGGTGCCGAGACCTTTACCGTGAGCAGCCAGGCAGATCGTTTGGGTGATAAGGCCTATGTCCAGCATCTGGTATTCGACAAGATTATCCCGCGAAATACAGGCAAAAATAAGACATGGGGCATCAAAGGCGGAAACCATATTCTTATAGTATTGAACACGTGCTTCTTTATCTTCTCTTTCTATGCCCTGCACACTTAAAACAACTTTGCCCAGCTCTCCATACCGTGCTTTCATGGCAGCAGGCCAATTCTCCAGCATGGGCACATCGGACGCAACAGCCGCACCGGCAAGCGTTTGCCGCAGATTCATTTCTTTAAATTTCGCCAGTGTCTTGCCCGTCAATACATATAAATCCCAGGGCTGCGTATTCCCCCATGACGGCGACCAGCGCGCCTCCTCCAGAATCTCTGTAATTATACTTTTTGGTACATCCTGCGATTTGAATTTACGAATACTTCTTCTTCCCTTAATTGCTGCAGCTAATTCCATTGTAACCTCCTTTAACGTCGCCTATTTTTCTAATGTTCGACTCTATAATCTTTATATTAATCTTTTAAACCTGATCTCACACTTACTATATCCTTTAGCAATGGTCTCACCCAATTGCAACTCACAGCCAAAGGACTTGGCAATGCCCCTGTCTCCTTGCATGGCTATATCACAAAGCTTTGCAATCTGCTCATCTATAGCACCTTGTGATTGCCATGCTGCCACCAGTGGACAATAGTGAAAGTCTATATCTAACTGATCATCGGTACAGGCCAGTATCTTCATCTCAAATACCATTCTGGCAGACATTGTAAAAAGTATTTTCTTCAGCCCTTTAAGACTTCTGGTGCCGGAATCGGCAGTTAGTTGCTCACCCTGAAAGCACCCGCATCTCATAACAGCTGCTTTCGCAAAGTCTTCAGTGTTTATACCGCGCTTCCGGGCCTCATCAAGCAAGAGGTATAGCCAGATGGCTCTATGCTCCAGCATGCCCCTTACTGCTTTAATAATCTTATTGTTGTGCTTCGGATAATTCTTAATGTTTGACATCCAGTTATCTCCTTATCATTCAAAATGAGATTAAATATAAATTCCCAATCGCCGGAAATATAAGAATAGCAATAAATTTCGGACAATATTAATTAATTCGAACCTTCCCCGATTATGCCCTCTTTTGAGAAAGGGAAATTGAGGCTTTCGAATACCGAACTGACATTGGCATTTCCCTCTATCTTATAAGGCAGGTCATGTTCTGTGAAAATAACCTTCAGGATTCCACTCAAATCTTTATATTTTACAGCGAGTGGTACCTGTATCTGCGTTGTTGACGATGATGGGATCAAGATTTCCTTTTCCAAGTGGCCATTGCCGATTTCCTCATTTTTAAGGTAAATGCTGCACCCAAAAGAATTGAGGGTAAGATTATAATGGTTTGGATTTTGTACATCGAGATCAAGGAGAAGATTAGACTCTGTGAAGGAGATCGGACTGAGACTGACTCTACGAAGAGTAAAGGATGGATTCTCCAGTATCCATGTCGCACAAGACATGAGACAAATGAAAAAGACAAACAGGAATAATATTCTACAATGAAGTCTTACTTTCCGGAATTTGATTGCCGTAGATATTAATTTATTGTTCATTAGTCTATCTGCCTTCATACCTTTCTGAATGTTCCTTAGGCTTATACCAAAAGAGTTACCTAATTAGTGAACATTAATAAAAAGCCCCGATTATTTTCCAGGGTAAATCCAGTTTCATTTTGTCATTGCGAGAAGCACCTCGTGCGCCGTGGCAATCTCGCTATTTGGTTTCGTAACAAGCCAGTATCTCGCCAAAGTAAAGGGTGTGGTAATCTTTTTGCGGATAGAGTGCCTTATCATAACTTTTATCCAGATGAACAGGATTCATAGCGGACTTGTAAACTATTTTGCATTCGTAATGAATCCCCGGTACCTTGATGATAGGTGAAGCGACAGTTCGTCCGTCTGCTGTTTCCAGATTGCACATCTTGAATTTATTCACATCCCGGCCCGATTTCGTTCCGCAAAAAGCGATTGCCTTGCTCAAATCGCCTGAAGGTATTGTAACTGTAAAATCCTGAGCCTTTTCTATAATACCAAAGGTATGCCTTGTTGGGCGCACGGCCACCATCATGATAGGCTTTTGCCAGATGAACCCAATAGTGGCCCAACCGATTGTCATAGTGTTGAGCTCGTCCGCGACCTTAACGGTTAAGAAAGCTCCTTTTTTGATTTTGCTGATGGCATTTTCAGCAACGCTCATATAATTTAAATCTTTCATGCTAATCTCCTTCCTCCCCGCTTATTAGATAGATTTCTCCCAACCCTGACCGAAATCGGCCAGGGGTCTGATGTTTGAAACGGAAAACGTTATTGCCGCATGAATCATCTTGCTGGCTGCTTCTCCGGCCTTTTCGCTTATCACTTTTTTCATCATATCAACGTTGTCTCCCGATGTCTCGCACTTGGTCATCTTTAGATAGATTCGAACTCCTTTCCATTCAAATATACTTTTACCGGGCTCCATGATCATATAGCAGGCATTGGGATTTTCCTGAAGGTTTGCTAAAGTTTTATTTTTGCCCAGGGCCACTATGATCGTTGATTCGTCAATCATGCGCGGCGATCCGAAATAGGCTGAATCGACCTCTCCTGCTTTGCTGCTTGTGCTGAACACTCCGAGACGGGGTTGTTTATTGAAATATTCCATTAAAGCTTTAGACATAATCTTTCCCTCCCTTAGCGATTGTTTTTGAGAATTTATTGGCGTTTGTTGTAACGGTTCTTTTTTGTTTTTTTACACTCTTTAAATGAAACAGTCCCCTATTATTTCATAGAAGAATTTCTCATTTATGAAAACGCGGCACTTGGTTTACAGCAAAGAGCGATTTTTCAATACATTCTCTAATCTGAGATTGTCGAACATTAAGACGTTGCACAAGCTATTCCTACATTTATGGATTAAATTTGTTAAATATCTCTGTCTTATGCCATTCAATTGCATCCTTATGCGGCCAGAATGCATCATCTTCTGGTTTAATGATTTGCTGACCGTGCAGATCAAGAATGGGGAAGTTATTTATTTTAGCATGCTTTGCTTTGTGGTGAACAACTATCTCATATTGATCTGATATGGTGAACATACCTTGATCAAATGCCCAGTGGGCAGTGCGTGAGAGTGCAATACCATTTCTGGGATCGTCACTACCATTGATTCTGCGAGGTATTATATGTGCTGCCTGTGCTTCGACAAGATGATCAGAGTAATACTGCGTACCTGTAATAGCGCAAGTGAATGCATATTGTTCCAAAACAACTTCCTTAAAAGCTCTGTCACGCTTTTGTGCCGATACTTTATAAATAGCTTTTTCTTCCTCTATAAAAGGCATGAACTTTTCCAAAATATTACTGCGTAGTGCTGATGCAACTACTTTCTCCTCCTGCGCCCCATAGTTCACTTTTTCGAACGTAGCAAAATCTGCATGTTGAATAGAAAAAATATCTTCTTTGGCATTATATGCGCCAATAAGGCCAAGTCCCATAAGCCTGTATTGAGTACCTTGTCTGCTTGTTTTGTTTGAAAGCTGCTCAAGAACAATGATGGGTTCTTTGTCCAGCATGCATTTAAGAAGCCCCTTGTTGACTGCAAGATCATTGCCACCGGATTTAGCAGAGTATTTAATATGCCAACGACCGTCTGGCAGGAAGGTAAGCTTATCGGCATAAGGGTTAATTTTCATGCTGGCAATGCTAAGCGCATATTCACTGCCTGCCGGTTTATAGATACCCTCAATCAGGGGATGAATTCGAACAATCCCAGGAATATACTCTGCGGTCTTTTTCAAAAAGTTCGGCGTAACGATTTTGCCATAGTAAGGTAGAAGCGCTCGGAATATTGCCCATCTATATTGTTTTTCAGTAACTTCCATAGTAAGAACTCTAATTGTAAGCTAATGGTAGATATTACAACTTCTAAAAAACAATGCAACTATTTTAAAATGCTTTATTGCTAAAGATGTCATTAATCCCAATCCGCTGCGCTCATGGGACTGTTCAACTTACCAATTCCGCTGCGTTTCACTTTCGGAATTGGAGTTTCAGCAGTAATGCACAGCAAGCCAGATGGTCTCCTGCTTAGGATTTGTCCACTCTACACGATGCCGGATATGTTTCTCAATATGAAGGTAATCACCGGGATTCATCTTGATGGGTTGATCTTGATTTTCAAAACGAATAGTAGCGTTACCCTTTAAAAAAATAACCAATTCATTGTCAGATTGATCGTACCAAAAACCATCCGGTGAACGATGCCCTTGGGAAACGATTCTTTCGATACGAAAATTGGAGGTTTGGAGAATGGTTTCAATAAGTTCTTCCTTTATATGATCTGGTATATCGGCAAAGAGATCTTTTTTACTTATCGTCATGATTATACTCCCTACAACAGCTCAGCTAGTCCACCACCGTTGTTCTGTGTCATGGTATGGCTGCCCCCAGCATCACCATCCCGCTGCGCTTCTCTTCGGGGATAGTTCGACTAACAGTTCAAACTTCGCTGCGCTAGGTTTACCACGGCGCTACGCACCTGGCATAATTCGTCCAGCAAACTTCAGTTCACTTTGCTCCTGAAGTTTGGGTCTCATTATCAGTGAGTCTCACTATATCGAGCAGGATGTTGACGCTCTCGTTCACAAAAGGCGCGTACTGCTCCCGGGTCTTTTGCCTTTGTTCGGAACGTGTTTCTTTTTCTTCGTCGCCTTCCTCTTTCATCGTCTTGCGTAAATCATCAAGCTGGATGATGCCCTTCTTGTCCGCTGCTTCTTTGTTGTCTTTGATGATTTTGGCAAACTTTGCATCTTTCGCAATCCGGCCCTGCGACTTGGATATAAGCTTTGCGATCAGTGCCTCATCAACAGGCTTCCATTGCGGCGCAGCTTTCTCCCGCGCGCCAAGGAAAGGCTCGATTGCCTGAGCCGGCAGCGGATAGTCCAGCGCCGCTTCACCGATATCTTCGAGTACAAACCAGCCAGGCAGCCTGACGTCCGCCACCACACCCGTCTTCTGCGTTGATTTGCCGCCGGGCAGGAAGTACAACGCCGTTGTGACCTTCATTGCGCCGAGCTCCAAAGGCAGTGGCATTAGTGACTGCACGGAACCCTTGCCGAAGGTATGGTCCGACCCGACGATCACCGCGCGATGGTAGTCTTGCAATGCACCCGCAACTATTTCGCTTGCCGAGGCACTCATTCTGTTCGTCAGAATGACAAGGGGGCCCATGTAGAGTGCCCGTGGATCCTCCGCGGGGACCGCATTGATGCTGCGCTTATCGCCTTCTTTCCCCTGTGCGGCCAAACCATTGGCAAGAATCGTCTCCCGACCCCGGCTATCCTTAACTGCTACTATTCCACCATTGCCAATGAAAAGGCCGGCAAGGCGCACCGCCTCCTCAAGCAGCCCACCGCCATTGCGCGACAGGTTCAGCACGATGCCGTCCACCTGCTGCCGCCTGGCCTCAGCAAGAAGTTTTTTCACGTCTTCGTAACTGGATTTGCCGCCCTTCTCACCACCGTAAAAGGAAGGAAGATCGATTACACCGAAGCGGTACTGCCTGCCGTTAACTTTCCGAATCTCGTAGGTGATCTTCGCCTCCTGCTCCTTCACGTCGATCGTGTCGCGCATGATGGTGACATTAAAGCGCTCCTTGCGCTGGGCCTGCCGCAGGATTGTCAGGGTTACCCGTGTGCCTTTTTTGCCGCGGATCATGCTGATGACATCGCGCAGGTCCATGTCAATGACGTCAACGGGCTTTTCCCCTTCCTGAGCCACGGCGATGATTTTGTCCTTTGGCTTCAGCAGACCAGTTTTCTCGGCACCGCCCCCCGGAACCAACTCTTCAATGATGGTAAAGCCGGTGTCGCTGCTCAGAAGGGCTCCGATTCCCTCCAGGGAAAGCTTCATCGCAATCTGCAGATCCTCGAGGTTTTTAGGGGTCAGGTAACTCGTGTGCGGATCCAGGGACTCGGCAAAGGCCTCGGCAGCGGTCGCAATGAGCTGTTCAGGATTTTGCTCGACCACCCGCATCGTCTGTAACTCATAGCGGTGTATCTGCTTAGTTTTGGCTGTTGCCAGGTCAATGCCGGTGAGCAGTGAGTTTTTAATCTGAAATTGCACGATCTTTTTCAGTATCCCCTGCTTTTCCGCCGTCGTCTTCGGATAAGGGCGTTTTTCTACGTTGATATTCAGCTCCGCCATCATGTCCAACCGGAAGTCCGGCCCCAGAATCTTTTTGACGATGGCCTCGTTCTCCCGCACTCGCACAACGAGCAGGTCATAAACCGATATGAGCGAGGTGCAGTTACCCTTTTCCGCGCTGACGAAAAGGTCCAGCAGAAGCTCTTTGAGCTTCTGCAAATCGGACTCGTACAGCAGCGTTTTTGAGGGATCAAGGCGCTTGATCATCTGGTCAACAGCGTGCATCCTGATCTCTGAGGTGGTGCTCTTCATCGCGTAGTGGTTGGCGTGGAATGCTTCCATCAGACTGGGAAGGCTACTACAGGTAAGGTCTTCTGCTGTCACCGTGCAGGAAGCAAGGAGGATCATCATCAGAATCAGCGGCAGCAGGAAACAGAACCTGCCCTTTGTGACAACGGCCGCAGTGCAGCTTGCGTGATTGTCGCGGGGGGTATTTTCAGTGATGTTTTTCACTCTTATGTTGTACACGTTCATGTTCCTTGTTCTTTTAGCCGCACTGTGAACGGCGGTTTATCCTTTCGCTCTGCATGAGAAATCATGCAGTTGCTACTATTGGCGTTTCACCAATAAATAATTATTTCGCTGGTTGCAGTTTTAAAATATTCTTTAAGTTCATCGCTGATGTATAGTTAGCTGGCACCTGCCCTCCCTTAGACCATGTTTCAGCAAGGTCTCCGTAATGAGGGCTCAGGAAATGGCCGGACTGCCCCGGAGGGCTCATAAGCGTCATTGTTGAAAGATCGGACATATCAACCACAATCCGGATTGCAGCTCCGCTTATCATTTCATAAGGATTTTCTCGATTCCACCACCCTGCGTGTATCGTAAAATCATCTCCTGCATATGGATATGGCCCGAGGTTAAGGAAAGGAAGTACGCTTCCAAGAGGATGTTTAATCATAGATTTATGGACGCGTCCCCATGCCCACTTTTTCAAATCGTCGCCGTATTTGCCTCTAAGTTCAGCCACTGCATCCTTCATGCTTTTTTGAATCATGTCATCCATGGTTTCTTTTTTCCCGGTTTTAATATCGTCCCAGAAAAAGTTTTGCGGATCGCTGGAATAACGAATCATCCATTGCAGAGGTATCGAAACATGGAGATCCTTATTAAATTCTTCAACAACTTTTTTTCCTAACTGGTCTTCGAAGGTATTCTGAATTAAATGATTTATAAATGAATTGAAGAGGGTTGCTTCATGACTTTCGATGCTTATAAAACGATCCCATTTTTCCAGCATGCTGACATATGGCTTCAAAGAATCATCTTTTGAGCACGCTTTTGATATTAATGGAATGAATCTTTTTGCCGCATGCGATCCTGTATCATTTTGCATATCGGCGATTTCTTTAACGCTGAATTTATCCTTTGCTTTAACCATTTCTTCAAATCTGTAAGGCCGTTCAAAAAGAAAATAAGCTGTTCCGTAATAATCTGCTTTGACAGGCATCTGGTTGAAAGATCCGAGATATCCTTTTTTCGGATTATACGCGTAAGGATGTTTTTCATACGGAACAAATCCAGTCCAGTCATACTTTCCTGATTCTCCGGGTACAGGGACAGGGTTTTCGCCTGATTTTCTGACAGGTAATGTCGTCATATACTGATATCCAATATTTCCGTCGATATCGGCATACCCGATATGGACACTCGCGCCTCTGACCATCCCGAGAGATTTCCTGAATTCTCTGAAATTTTTTGCCCTGTTAAGAGTAAGCAGGCCGTCCATTGTGCCGTCTTTCCCCATAAGACCGGGCCAGAGCATAGTGCAATTTTCAGGCATCCCCTGCATTACTTCTGATATCACTGGCCCGTGCCTTGAAATTTTGACTTTAATTTTTTCTTCAATTAATTTTTTCCCGGATTTTATTTTTATAGTATCATTAATGATGGTAAAATTTCTGTACCCGTTTTCCGTGAGATACTGATCCGGATTTTGCGGGTTTATTTTTTCTGTAAAGAAATCCGTGTTATCACCGTTTCCAACTGTGATGCTCCAAGCGATTTTACCGTTGAAACCAATGGCGTGAACGCCTGGGAGTCCGGGAATTGAGCCTCCGATGACATCATAATTTTCGTTTTTCAAATGTATTAAATAAAATAGAGATGGTATGGCTGCTTCGAGGTCAGGACTTCCCGCAAAAACAGGTTTGCCTGTTGTGGTGCGCGATCCCGAAAAAATCATCCAGTTGCTTGCCCTCATCCTGAGAGGTATTGGGCTATAAAAATCCTCAACAGTAGTAACATCAATTTTTTCAAGCCCTCTTTTTTCCAGATTGAAATTCGTTGATAATGCCGGCATATCTTTTGTTTCCGAAATCATTGGAGCTGATTCCGGTATCCATGGAAGAAGTTTTTTCAGAATTTCCGGCCCTGCGTTAACATTTATCTGATGTAGTAGTGGTTTTATTGCTCTCGGGGCGTTAAGCCTGTACGACATGAGGAGCGCTCCGACAAGACTGTCAGCTGGTTTCCATGGCTGAGGTTTTGATCCGAGTATAATGTACTCCCTTGGAAAATGTTTGATCGTTGATATATATTCATTCACCCCGCGGGTATAGGAATCAACTGCTAGTTTTGTTTCCGGCGAAAGGTTTTTATATTCATCTTCAGCGGCTCTATAGAATCCTAGTGTTTTAAAATATTTGTCTGTCTTAATTGTTTTATCACCGAACAGAGTGGAAAGTTCACCTCTTCCCGCAAGGCGTGTTAAATCCATCTGGAACATTCTTTCCCTTGCGGTTATGTATCCCTGTGCGAAAAAAAGGTCTTCGTCATTTTTAGCGAATATATGTGGAATCCCATGATCATCGGTTCTAACCTCAACTTCACTTTTGAGCCCGGAGATTTTAATTGTGCCGTTGTAATCCGGAACAGGCAATTGGAAGAATATGTAAAATGATAACGAGCCGGCTATGATTATAACAAAAACTACCCCTAATATTATCAGAATTATTTTTTTTATTCTTGCTGACATTGACGGCCTCCATTTTGCTTAAAGTTTTTGTCAATTATTTGTTGTCGCGACTCTACTTCATCCATAATCATACTTACACCATTATTCCTTCATCCGCAAAGCTAAAGTGGTTGCCATCACCGATGATGATGTGATCCAGCACTTTGATGCCCATAAGCTTTCCGGCAGCGGATAATTCCTGCGTGAACTTCTTGTCTTCGGGGCTGGGTGCAATATTGGCGCTGGGATGATTGTGCACGCAAATGATTGCCGCTGCGAATTTCTGAAGCGCAGCATGAATGATCTCCCGTACAATCGGCATAGCATGATTGACCGTACCTGTGGCGGCGTCACTTATATCGATGATTCTATTGTTGCTGTTGAGATAGACAACTTTAAATACTTCAGTCTTGAGGTCGCGTATTTGCGGCATGATGATATTGACTATCTCATGGGCGGAAGCGATCTTTTGCTTGACGCTGAGAACTTCATCTTCACGGAAGCGCCGCCCGATTTCGAGGGCTGCTTTTATTTGCGCAATTTTGGCCGGACCCAGGCCTTTGAATTCTTTCCACTGGCGCATATCGGTATGGCTCATATTGCGAAAGGTGCCGAACTTATCGAGCATATGGCGTGCCAGATCAATGGCGCTGTTGCCTTTAACGCCTGTGCGCAGGAGTATCGCCAGAAGCTCAGAATTACTCAGCGCGCCCGCGCCGCGCTTGAGCAGCTTCTCCCTTGGCCGATCATCTTCCGGCCAGCTTTTGATACCACTACCGCTAATCTTTTTTTGCTTCGGTTTATTCATCACTTCTTCTTTTCATTCAGAAGATTCAAAACAACTTTTATCATTATGTCTTTTTCAGACGGTTTGCTCGCAGCTATCATCAGCGTCAGAGCGACAAGCGCGTTATCATCAATGCGTTTGCGCCCGTCTTTGTCCAACAAAATACCGCTTTTTTGAAGAAAGCAAATGAATAACGCCGCGGCAATGCGCTTATTACCATCAACAAAACTGTGGTTCTTCGTTACAAAATACAGCAGGTGTGCCGATTTCTCTTCTACCGTAGCATAAACGTCTTTACCATCGAAGGTCTGATAAATTGCGCCAATGGAACCCTGAAAACTTTTGTCCTTTTCTTGCCCGACAAGGGCAGAATCTTTAAATTTAAGCCTCATCTGATCGATTATATTTCTGGCTTCATCATAAGTCAGTTTGTACTTTGTCTGCTTTGTGCCTTTTGGTGCTGCAAGACGTTGGTGATCGAAATCGTCAAGGATGCTCAATGCCTTTGAATATTCAGCAATGATTTGAACAATACCTTTTGCTTCATCCGACACACCCTCCAGAAGAGCCACATTGCCTAACAAGCGCACCGTTTCCTGCAATTCTCTGATTTTGCCCTGCTGTGTTTTGAGCCTTTTTTCATTGATGGTGTAACCGGCAACCAGATGCTGACGCAAAACATTTGTCGCCCAAATACGGAATTGCGTGCCACGTTTTGAATTAACACGGTAACCGACAGATATAATCATATCGAGATTGTAGTAGTTTGTTTGGTATGTCTTTCCATCTATGGCAGTATGTGCAAAATTTGCACATACTGATTTTTCTTCCAATTCTTTTGTTTTCAAAATATTGCGCAGATGTTTTGTAATAACGCTTCTCTCCATGTCAAATAATTCTGACATCTGTTTCTGTGTTAACCAGACAGTATCTTTTTCTAAACGAACCTCCAGATTATTTTTGTATAAAATCACCTGCCCTTTTGTATTTTTTATCGTAACATGTTTTTCAGGTTTCATTATATTATTCCCTATAGATGAGAGATTGCCACGTCACAAAAAGGGTGCTGACAATCCCACTACGCTTCGCTTCGGGGATAGTTCGCCTTACGCTTCAAACTTCATTTCATTCGTTTTCAGCTTGGCTCACTAAAGTTGACTACACGCTTCAGGGGCACTGGTGGATAAATTTGGCCGTGATTGGGGGGCATGGAGTTATAGACCCAGTCAATATCCAGAGTGCCCAGATTGACACCCCGATAACGGGAATAGCCATTAAAGATACCCCGCACCAGAACATCCTCCATCTGCATGGTCAGACAAAATACAGATACCGTCATACCCGGTTTGAGCATGTTAAGCTCGGTGCCGAAAGCGCCCGGATGAAACGCCAGACGGCTGCTATCGGCTGCCTGACATTGTATAGCAGGAATGATGACCGGAAAGCCATCGTCTCCAATGAAGGATAAAAATTTTACGGAATCGAGCCCATTGAATAATTTTTCTCCAAAATGCGAAAGTACCCGTTCAGAATTACCTTTGGCGGCGCTGCCCTTGGCCATCTTCGTCAGCAGTGCCGATTTAACAACGGAGGCAAGCGGCAGCGAACTTCCGTCGGTGGTTTCTTTCAGATCGAAATAATGCACTGTATTGATTCCAAAATATGTATTGTACCGAAACATGGGCTGATTGTTGTATATCTCATATTCAGTGCCTTCTTTTTTCAAGTGAGTCCATTGGGCTTTACCGCGCCAGAGTTTTTTATCCAGCGTCAATATGGCAAATCCTATTTTTGCGGTGAGCTGCATATACTCTTTACTTTTACCCTGACAGAATTCTCCAACAATTAGCTGATTTGGTTTTGCGGCCATCACAGATGTCAGAAGCGACATGTGGGGAAGACCTTCTTCATTCACCGTTGCAATAATTCCAAGTTTTTCAGCAGGCTCAAAAACCTTCATGTCCGCTTCAGTAAAATTATTTTTCATAATCATGATATTCTTCCTTTCATTGATCTTCAGCATTAGGAAATTGATGCGTTTTGCTCAAGTCTTGTTGCGCCGCTCCAACACACAATCGACGATGCTATTGTTCTTTTCGCAATGAGGCTAAGCTCTTCCATCTGCGACTTTTCCGTAAGTTCCGTATGAGCAAACGGCCAGTTTATTGCCAACCTTTTATACTTATCGCGGCACAGATTGTTAAAGGCGCACAGTTCCCATCTTGCCACTGCTCCCTGCAGGTTTGCGTGAATAAAATCGCCTATGCCACGAATATTTTCAGTGGTGTCTGTAGCACCCGGGATCACCGGCGTTCTTATCCAGAGTGTTTTGGGGGAAAGATGGGTTTTTTTATAATTTGCCGCAAAAATGGCATTGGCCAGAATTTTTTCGTTGCCGGCGCCGGTAAATTTTTTGTGTTTCTCCGAATCAATCTCTTTTAGATCATACAGTAGAATATCAACATAAGGCAAAAGGCTGGCAAGCAATTCCTGGGAAACCTGCCCGCAGGTATCCAGCGCTGTTTGAATTCCCCTGTTTTTAAGCTCTTTTAAAAGGGCAAGACAGAAATCATTTTGCAGGGCGGCCTCACCACCGGAAAGTGTAATGCCGCCGCCGGATGGTTCAAAATACGCGCGGTCTTTAACCAGCTCATTGGCCAAATTATGAACATTCCATTTTTTACCTAAAAGTTCCATGGCTGTTGTGGGACATTCCTCAGTACATAAACCACAGCCAGTGCACAAAGACCTGTTGATGATAATGCCTTTCTCAGTCTTCTCCAGCGCCTTTTCCGGGCAAGTATTTACGCAAATGCCGCAGCCAATGCAGCTTGTTCCTATCCATTGAATCTGCGGCTTAGGACTGATGCTTTCCGGATTGTGGCACCATGAACAATTGAGCGAACATCCCTTGAAGAAAACGGTTGTTCTTATGCCAGGGCCGTCCTCAGTGGACATGCGAATAATCTCCAGAATAGTGCCCCGTATTTCTTTGTTAGCTCTGTTCTCCATCATCCGGGAACTTCCTTAAAATTTGTTGTGACTGACACGTTCGATCACTTCGTTTTGAAGTTCTCTCCCCACTGTGGTGAAATAAGCATTATAGCCGGTAATGCGCACCAGAAGATGACGATAGTTTTGCGGATGGTCCTGCGCGTCTTTGAGCATAACGGGATCAAGCATATTAATCTGCAGAGCAGTGCCGCCGTTTATAGTGTAGCCCTTCAGAAACGCCTTGAATTTACCTTTGTGTACAGGATCTCTCAGAATTGAAGGATTGAATGTTATGGTGTGGCTTGCTCCGTTGGGCAGCTCATTTAAGTAGCCTTCCCAATCACCATCGTTGCCCTGGGCTTTGCCGCCCAGCACTTTGCCGACAGAGTTTGCGTTTGCCGTCGGTCCTTTAATATCAGCGCCGTTGGAAGGACATATCGCGTTGGAAAGAAACTGCCCTTTAGCCCTTCCATCCGCGCTTGCCGCCATGATGAATCCATCGCCTGCCCAGTAATTCCAACTAAGCATTCCGGGACGGTATTTGCGTCCGGTTGATTTTGTGCTGTGCTGCCAGGATTCATCGCACCACAAAGTCATTACTTTGCGTGCCAGGTCATCGGCTTCATCATCGTCGCGTCCGTATTTAGGAGCGCGGTTTTTTGCCGTTGCCTGAAGCACTTCATGCCCCTTCCAGTTGGCCTTCAGCGCGGCAATTAATTCTTTCATAGTGCAAGATTTTTTATCGAAGACCAGATATTTTATTGCCAGCAGTGAATCAACGGTTGTGGCATAGGTAACGGCCTCCAGCGTAGTGAAGCTGATTTCCGCTCCGCCCTGCGTGACATCCTTACCTTTCTGAGCGCAGCCCTTGACCATGCAGGAAAGATAAGGCGTAGGGAAGAAACTGGCTCGTATTGATTCCGATGTCTCGTATAAATTCACGCATTTTTGAATAATATATCGCGTCTGCCTGGCATAGGCCTCCCAGAATTCTTCCCATGTTTTAAAAGACGCGGCATCTCCGGTGGGTGGGCCATCCTGCCTGATGGTCTCGGCCTTACCTGTCATGGGGTCGGTGAAGGCAAGCAAATCCTTCCCTCCGGCCATCGCCAGTTCCACAGCTTTGAGCAAATTGAGATTGTTATCGACAGTACCGGACCGATCATTGCCCACCATCGTATTTTCCAGACAGCCGACAGGCGCGTATTCATGGACATTGTCTTTATTAATAAGATGCGTCAGGCCAGCTTTTTTTGCCTCGAGCATCATGCCGGCCATGGAACGTTCATCAAAATTAAGCAGGAAAGGCGCACCCTGACTGGATTCGATCATGTCCACAACCTTATCATAAAGTTCTTCGGGGCTGTTGCGATGCAGCCGCACGTTGGGCTTTGGCTCCAGGATGGGCGACATCTCATCAATCACTTCTAAAATGACATAGGTAAGATCATTGGTCATATCCTTGCCCTCCGCGCCGAGGCCCGACAGCGTAATGAGCTGGCCAAAACCGGCGGTAATACCCTGATTGCCGTTGCGGATCATGGCATCATAGGCAGTATTTGAGTGAACCCAGAAGCATTTCAGGATTTCTTTGGCAAACTCTCTGTCCATGCCTTCATGGATTGATCGCTGATAATACGGCCAGAGATACTGATCAAATCTGCCGAAGGAGACTCCGGCGCCGGGATAATTTTCATCGGTCATCACTAACATGTGGTTGATCCACAGAGCCTGCACGGCCTCCCAAAATGTCGTCGCGGGCTCCCAGGGCACTTTGCTTAAGTTTGCAGCCATTGAAGTTAATTCGTTTTTACGCACCGGGTCTTTCTCTTTCGCGGCAAGTTCAAAACATAGATCTTTGTATTTTAAAGCCAAGTCCCGCGCCATAGTGGAGGATGTAATCATGGCTTTAAGCTGCGCTCCTTTTGCGCCCTGACGCTCTTTACTATCCAGCGCGTTGAAAAGAGAAAGTAGTTCGGCATACACACCCTTCCAGCCAATTTTCAACAGCCGCTCGTACCCCGGAACAATATGCCCACTTGTGGCGCCGGCATTGCCGTAACCATGATCATGAAACCATTTCATCTTCGTCCTGGCGCCGTTTTTGCCTTTTACCTGCCGCAACCACTGGCTGCTTTCCTCTTGCGTAAAGCACATGGATGTCTGAATATTAAATCGGGCACCCGCAAGAAGATCGCCCGGCAGTATTTCCTGCGGCACATAATTGACGATAGCTTCTTTCACAAACCAGGCACGCCTCTCAACCCGCGACCATTGCCAGAAGTACGGATGCAGAGCGATGGGCCTTGCCGCCTGAAGATAGGAAGCGCCCAGCGTGTTGAGAAGCATGTACGTCTCCGGCACAATATAAAAGGTCAGTTCATTATAGATGATGTCCCATGGAGTACCTGTAGTCCATGATGTGTACTCATTATTCCAGGCGCGTTTCGTTCCCCGGAAATAATAATCGCGCAGCCACAAAACGCGATCAGATAATCCTTTGGGTTCTTTGATTGCATGCTCTGGCGCTGAACTTGTTTTCATATCAACCTCCCTTTTAAAAATGACTTGTGACGAAAGTATGACTCGGCATTCAAAATAATGCAATAACAAAATGGACACCTGAAACATAAGTAATCTTAAGGGATATTGTCTTATAAATGCCGCGAAGTAGGTCGGATTTCCGAGAGGTAAACTCAGTCTAACTGGGTGACGCCTTCTCCAGTCGTTATCCATGGCGGGTGATGGGGAAGAAAATTATGTGTATCCCGAAGCAGAAGCTTCCAGGGCAAACGCATCTGTCTCATCACAGTTTGCGGCGATTCGAACGTTCACACGGCTGATCCTATTGTCTACAGCTTTAAATCAACAGTGGAAATGACCAAACTAAACTGGCTGGCATTGGCAATATCCTCAATATAGTTGTAATGAGTCAAGCAGAGATTTGAGCCGTAGCCTTCCTTATTGAAGATCAGAAATTGTGGGTCGAAATGTGTATGATTGGGAGATAACGCTGATCTATTCAAACAGTTTTTCAAGTATTTGAAAAGTGTCTTTTATTACCTGCAAACAGTCCACTTTTTCTTTCTTTGAAATATCCTTAGAATGGAGGAGCTTATTAACCTCAAGTCGAACATTTTCCATCTTTTCTATTACACTCGACTCAAATGAATCCCTGCACAATTCGATTAAATCAACCAATCTTTTTTTCTCCAAAGCTGCCACTTTTGGGCTACTTCTTTTTTTTAGTGTCTCTTTAATTCCAACTTCTAAAATAGACCTAGTCCATATCGCTGCAGCCTCTGGGAAGTTGAAGCAATAGCAATCTCTTATTTTGTCTAAGTGAAATTGATAAAATGGAGGAATCGATTGAGATAGAATTATGGTCCCTATTTCCATTTTATTTTTAATGAATTCATTCGGCAAGACTTGATCGTGTATTTCTTCAAGCAAGTCATAGAATCTTTCACGATACCCTGGGATATGTTTTCCTAAATCTATTTTTAAAATGTTGCACAATTTAAAGAAAACCGATGCCTCTAAATTATTATCCCTTATGTCTATCAATGTTTTTTTTAACATAATATCTTGAATATGTAACACTGGTTCGTTTCCCAACGTTATTTTAATTTCTGAAACAATATCCCTTATTTCATTCCAGAATATTTCAATTTCGTCGGATTCGAAACCATTGTTTCTAATAGTATCACACAAATTCAATTCGCTTTTCCTGAATTTATCTACTAAATCTCCAAGCCTTCTCACTGTCTCTAAATCCATTATTTCACCGCTTTACTAGAAGATTACGAATCGTTGTTGACACAATTATTTTAGCAGCCACCAAAATCAAAACGATTAAATTTGGCAGTATTACCACTCAATGCCCTGTGATCTTAAAAAATCTTGTGCGTCTTTATATCCTAATCTAGCTGAAATTTTAAAATCCTCTATAGCCGCCTTTTTATTACCAAGCTTGTAATAAGCATTTCCCCTGTTAGAGTAAGCCATTGCATCCTGCGGTTCCAGTTCTATCGCCTTGTTAAAATCCTTAATCGCCTGCTGAGTATTGCCAAGTTCGAGATAAGCAGTCCCTCTGTTGTTGTGTGCACCTGCATTCTGCGGATTTAGTTCTATAGCCTTGTTGTAATCCTTAATTGCCTGCTGATAATTGCCAAGATTGCTATAAGCAAGCCCTCTGTCATAGTATACATCCGTAGACTGTGGATTCAGTTCTATCGCCTTGTTGAAATCCTTAATCGCCTGCTGAGTATTGCCAAGATCATAATAAGCAACCCCTCTGCCAGTGTATATATCTGCAAGCTGCGGATTCAGTTCTATCGCCTTGTTGTAATCTTTAATCGCCTGCTGATAATTGCCAAGTTTATCATAAATAGCACCTCTGCTACTGTAAGCCATTGCTAACTGCGGATTGAGTTCAATTGCTTTGTCAAAATCCTTCATCGCCTGACTATCATTGCCAAGTTCTGCATAGCCCACCCCCCTCGTAAAATAGGATGTTGCATCCTGTGGGTTGAGTTCGATTGATTTGTCATAATTCTCTATCGCTTGACTGACATTGCCAAGTTTGACGTAGGCATGCCCGCGTCCGGCATGGAATCTTGCATCTTGTGGATCTAGTTCAATTGCTTTGTCAAAATCCTTCATCGCTTGATTGACATTGCCAAGAATAATATAGTTAAGTCCTCGGGTATGATAATTTCTTGGATCTTTCGGGTCGAGTTTGATAGCTTTGTTAAAATCATTGATCGCCTGATCACGATTACCAAGTATAGCATAGGCATTCCCTCGGTTTAAATAGGCTATTGAATCTTTCGGGTCGAGTTCAATGGCTTTGTTACAATCCTTCATCGCCTGATTGGCATTGCCAAGCTTGGCATAATTAGCACCTCGGCGAGAGTAAGCTCTTGCTTCTTTCGGGTTGAGTTCAATAGCCTTGTTACAATCTTTAATAGCTTGATTGTTGTTGCCCAGATTGCCATAAGCTACCCCTCTGCTACTATAGAACCTTGCATCTTTCGGGTCGAGTTCAATCGCTTTGTTAAATAAGGCAATTGCTTCATTAAACTTGCCGGCAACAAAATCTGCGTATCCTTTTTCAAACCATTCAGCGGCATCGAGGCTATTGATGGTTTTTTTATACGCATCCGTTGCTTCCTTTTTCTTTTCTCCTTTTGCTGTTAATAGTTCTTTGCGTAGCCTTTCATTTTCTTTTAGTAATTCTGCCGAATGCTTTGCTATTTCATCTAGTTCCTTCGACATCTCTCGGTCTTTGCGCAGGCTATCTACAGATTTTATCACATCTTGCGGGTCAGCGACTATCTTCGCTTTAAGCCAATATACTTTACCATCCCATTTATCTTCTATGATCTTAGTGCTAACTATCCCCGCAGTTAGGGTAGTAATTTGGTCTTTCGTAATTTGAAAGTTTTTTACTTCTGTCTGGCTTTCCAGATACGTACCAATTTCCTCCAGAAGAAGCCTTTTTACCTCTCGAAGGGCAATAATTCGACTCGAAATTTTGTTATCTGATTCACTAGCTTCGTAGGTGTATTCCTTTATAAATGTTTTTGTTTCGGCGAAAGATGAATTGGCAGAAAGTAGAAAAGATAAAATCAGAAATAAAACGGCATATAAAATATGCATACGACTGATGAGCTTCATTGATCAAACCTCCGAATACAGCGGTAGTAATGGAATCTTTTAATCACACCCCGTTCATCGCACCAACTTTTGTTCTGGCTTCATCACTGAGGAAATTCCACAGGCCTATTTGCTTAAGCGTCTCGACTTTCGGAATGCCGGTGGCACTCCAACCACGCTGCGCATAATACACACCAATCAATTTTCTTAATTCATCTTTTCTATGCTTGATAAGAACTTCCCGTTTTTCGGCAGTTTTTATTTTGGAAATCTCCGCTAGGGGCTTACTCATAATAATACTCAGTTGCTGATCGTTATAATCTTTTTCTTTCTCGTACAGACTATCATCCGTAGGGCCAATCGCCCTGTCCGGAATCCAATCATGATCGCCTGTTGCCTTATCATAGACCATAATATTCATTACGCGCTGCAAATTGATATCCCGGTCGGTCTGCTCAAATATCTTCTCCCAGGTCATATTGGTACCCAGCATGCCGTTATAGAAATCCGCGTAAATTTCCTGGGACGCGGGATTGATGTAGATATCTGTATTTTTGCGATTGCCGGAATCGGGATTGAACACATCCACCCACGGCAGCTTGCACAAACCAAGATTGTCATTACCCAAACGCACTCGCGGATAAGTAATTAAGGCCTGTGCTCTGGCTTCAAGGGTTGTAAACGCTCCCAGCAAGTCCACCTTGATAAGCCAGGCCGCTGCATGATGCGCGCCGATGTCGCTTGCAGCCGCGTAAGAGGCCTGCATGGACAATGACCGGTGTGTTCGGTAAAGAGAAAAGGGAAGCCCCTTGGTGTGCATGGCAAACTGGGCAATTTGATTTTTAGGATTTGGTTTGCCGGTTCTTGCCGAATATGTACTGGCAATCCAATCGATGAGTTCAATCATGCCCATGCCCGTTACTTTTGCTAACCGGGTTTTGGAGCGGGCAATCTGGTGGATAAAAGAGAATGCCGCCTGCTCATCACCCCAGCTAAGCGCAAAGCCATCGGTATCTTCCCTGACCAGATACCCGCGCTGATAGCATTCCATCAGGAAGGCCATGATCACGGCTGTGGTGATGGTATCGATGCCGTAATTATCACAATGCCAGTTGGCTTCCATGATAAATTCCGGGCTCCACATGCCCAGATTGGAGCCAAAACCGGCGGCCGTTTCATACTCGGGACCATCCACCCATACTTTCTGACCCTTATGCTCGCCGGATACCAGCGTTACCCAGCCCCCTTTGGTACATCGCAGATTACAACCGGGGAAGCACCCGTCCATGCCCCGGTGATCAAAAAGACGCTCGGCATAGGCTTTCCCACAGATTTGTTCTGCCTGCGGGTGAGACCCGTACTGATAATTGTTCACGGGTAGCGATTGGTAGTCTTCCTTATTCATAAAAGAGATCAGACCGGCTGAACCCTTGCGGTACATCTTGAGTGATTGGGGATCAACATCCTTGACGATCTTGTGGAGTTTTGTTCCAGCTTGTTTCACTTTCTCCCAATCCGCCGCACCATAAGGATTTTCTCCGTGGGGGAAACCTGCCAATACAACTATTGCCCGAATATTTTTGTGTATCATGACAGTACCCAAACCGGTGCGTCCGGCCTGCTTTGTCCGAAATAAACCTTTTGTCCCATCCACTGGTTTTGCGGCATCATAATAATGGCTGTTGATGCAACCATAGGTGGTATTGGCAGCGCCGATTCCTGTGGTTAAAAAGACGATGTCTTTCTTTTCATGACCGACCTTAAGAAATTGATCGACAATGGCTTTCTCCAGATCGAAAACCTGATCCAACATGGGGGCTTTTGTTATGAATATCTCATTTTTAAAACCGTCGATCACAATCATAGTATTTTTTTCGGCAATGCCTGTGATCTGCAGGGCATCAAAACCCGCGTATTTCAGGTAAGCGCCAAAATGGCCGCCAAAATTAGAGACACCCGGAATGTGTGTCAGAGGTGATAATGAAATGGCCATACATTTGCTGGTTCCCGGAAATTGCGGAATGCCGCCCAGCGGCCCCGGCGCAAAGATCAGCGGATTTTCCGCATCGCTGGCGGTTGTTTTGGCATTGACTTTTTTGTGCAGCAGATAGAGACCCAAACCTCTACCGCCAATGAAAAAATCCCTAATCTGCGGGTCCAACGGCTGCGGATTAATATGGCCTGTTCCTAAATCAATGGTTAGAATCTGGTTGGCATAACCATGACTGAGCGGTGTTTTTGTATATTTCATGTTCTAATCCTTTGAAAAATAATAGGATAAGGTTAGAGCAATAGTCATAAAAAATCAATAATAAAAAGATATTAAGGATGTTTTAATTTAAAATAACCATTCCTCATATTGTTAATAGAATTTTGTCATGTTATAGGTCATATGTATCTGAAAAGCACTCAAAATATTAAAAAGTGGCTTGATTGTGGAAAAATATACTTTAGTGCAAAATATCCTTCTGGGACTTTCGCTTGCCGCACCTATCGGACCGGTAAACCTGGAAATTATTAAACGCGGCCTGAATTCCGGCTTCAAACAGGCGTTTCTGACCGGAGCAGGCGCAATGTGCGCCGACACGACGTATCTTATTCTGATTTTTTTCGGTCTGACTTCTTTTTTTAATTTTTCCTTTATGAAAATTTTCTTAGGTATTGCCGGAAGCATCATCCTGATTTATTTAGGCGTGATGAGCGCAAAAGAATTTTTTCGCAAAGTCGATGCAACCGAAAATAAGCCCCACCGATTATTTAAAACATCATTTGTAACAGGTTACGTTCTGGCCATTTCCAGCCCCATGACGATTGTCTGGTGGACAGGAGTTTTTGGTGCTCTGCTGGCTGCGCAAACGAATACGCAAACAACCATATCCGCTTTCTTTTCGTGCCTTTCTATTTTGCTAGGCTGCTTTATCTGGGTATTTTCTCTGGCTGCTGCGCTGCACTGGGGAAAGAAAATCATCAATGAAAAAATCACGAGATTTATTTCTTTTTTTGCCGGGTTATTTCTAATCTTGTTTGGGATTTATTTTCTTTATCGGGCAGTTGGTTTGATTATCAGCTAAAATGATAAGCACCATTAATTTTAATTCTTGGATTCACGCCTACGCGGGAATGACAGATAAGAAATATCAAACAATGACTAGAAGTCGCGAGGCAGTTCTTCGAGCTGGGCCAGAGAAAAAACAGGGCCATCGCTACAAACGTATTTGTATCCAACATTGCAGCGCCCGCACTTCCCGATGCCGCATTTCATTCTCATTTCCAGTGATGTAAGAATATTATCCTTGGAAAAACCAAGGTCGAAAAAGACCGGCAATGTAAACTTGATCATAATGGGCGGCCCGCAGATCACAGCCACAGTATTCTTCGGTGATGGGGCAACTTCTTTACAAACAGCAGGGACAAATCCCTGACGTCCTTTCCATGTTTCATCACCTTTATCCACAGTAATAACGGATTTGATATCGTCGCGCTTTTCCCACAAGGCGAGTTCATCCTTATATAAAAGCAAACCGGGAGTTCTGGCGCCATAGATTACGGTTATCTCACCGAAGCGTGAGCGGTTGTCTTTATGCAGCATGTAATTGATCAGCGAGCGCAATGTAGTAAAGGCAAATCCGCCGCCGACTACAACAATATTTTTATTTTCCAAAAATTCAATCGGCCAGGAGTTCCCCAAGGGGCCGCGAAGGCCAATCTCTCCGCCTTCATCCATGTCATGCAGCGCGGAGGTAACCATTCCCGGCACAATAGCTCCGGCTCTTTGCACGGTAAATTCGACAAAGCCTTGCTGTGTAGGCGATGAAGCGATACCGATTGGCGATTCGCCCTTGCCGTAAATGGACAGTTCGGCAAATTGCCCGGGCAGATATTTAAAGTTTTGTTCGTCTTCCTTATTCAGAAATGTAAACCGAAACGTTTTGATATCGTTAGTATCAACTTCGTTGACGATCTTGGATATCTGAACCGGCATGGGAATGTATGGGTTGTTGTTTGACATCTTTTTTCCTCAAAAATATTTTTCCAATAAAGGCAACTTATGCTTTCAGGGCCGCTTCAACAATTGAATATATGTCGATGTTGACCGGACAATGGCGGGTGCAGCGGCCACAACCGACACAGGAAATTACGCCATATTTTCTGATATGATATGAATATTTGTGAGATATTTTCTGTCGCAGACGTTGATAAACCTGCGTTCTGGGATTATGGCCGCTCGCCTCCAGTGTAAAATCGGTAAACATGCAGGCATCCCAAACTCTGCTTCTCGTTCCTTTACCAAACATGGTATCATCACAAATGTCAAAGCAGTAACAGGTCGGGCAAACAAAGGTACAGATGCCGCAGCTGAGACAGGCGGAAGACATCTTTGTCCAGAAATCAACATTATCAAAAATAGTCTCTAATTTCCTGGCAATTGCTTGGGCATCAACACAGGTGAAGCGTGTTTTATACTCTTTGCCTCGCTTGATGTATTCTTCAAAATAATTTTCATCGGCAGATGAGACCCTGGCCAGAGAGCTTAGTTCACCAAGAAGTTTTTCCCCCTTAGGAGTGATTCCTTTGAGCAATAACTCTTTGTCCTTTTTCACCATGAAGATATCGCTACCTTCGGGATCGGCTGCATAAATGCCCAGCGTATTATAGAAATCGGCTGAGTCAAGCGGCACACTTAGATCATAGGCATAACCGAAAATTGTTGTGGCTTCTCTTCTGGCGCGCCAGTAAGGATCAACGATACCCGCGGCATTAAAATGTATGTCCATGATTTCAAAACTTTTTACATCACAGGGACGCACGCCAAACAAAAATGTCGGTTTTAGATTCAATACAGTTGCTTCGGCCTCCGCTAATGATTTCCCGATCTTATATTTGACAAAATCTTCCTTGTGGGGGAAAAACGCGTTCTTGGGACTCATGATGGTATTGTAAAAATTCAGATCAACCTTTTGCGGATCACTAATCTGCGCAAAGTTATGGCCGGAGACTTCCTTGACGGGAGCAAGAAGCGTCCCCTTCTCCATCAGCACGGCTACCAGTTCGGATATTTTTTCTATTGTTATTTTCTTCACCACAAACCGCTCTCCTTAACTATTCCAAAATTTTATCGGAATCTTCAACCCGAAAATCAACCAGGACGGGCTTATCTTCGATACTCATACCGGCTTGCTGCTTAAACATTTCCTCACATTCTTTCGCCACTTTCTTGTGGAAAAGGTAGAGAGGAATACCAACCGGGCAGGCGCGCGAACACTCACCGCAATCGATACAACGTCCTGCCAGATGTTGGAACCTTGTCAGGTGATACATCATATTACCTGGAGATTGCGGCGCCTTATCCGCCCACTTGGGTTTGCTCTGGTCTATAAAGCAAGGATCGCAATAACACATGGGACAGGCTTTCCGGCAGGCATAACAACGGATGCATTTATCCAACTCTTTCTTCCAGAATTCCCAGCGCGCATCCTTGTCCATCTTTTCATATTCCATAAGAACTTCGTAAGGCGATGCGCTCTTTGAACCGTGCACTTCTTCGCCCAGCAGCAGATCGTAAAGGACAGGATTATACATACCGCAGGTTGTTTTGCTGTCAATGATTTCTCCCGTCTTGGGGTTTTTCATTCCTTGAACCGGAATGCCCAGAATCACCAGGTTTTCCCTTTTTACTTTTTCCTCCTGAATTAACACAATGACCGCCCTGCTGTCGGCAGCTTTCACGGCAATGGCAATTTTTGTTCCCTGCGGGTAACGAACAAGGTATCTGGCCATATTGTAATTGCAGTACTCGTTAAAAACTATATTCTCCACATCAGCAACGGCTTTAGCGGCATAGGGCATAGGATGGCTTTCATCAAAACCTTTTCCATAGGCCAGAACCACGGTTACATCGCCTGCCTCCAATAGCCTTTTTGATTCTTTTTTTAGATTCTCTTCAATTTTCTTAAAATCAGTCATATTTTCTCCAAAGCACTACTGCGGTATCTTCAACTTCGTCTGGGGACCAAGATTTTTTATCTGCGTTGTAAACTCCTCAACCACCTCGGCAAATTTATTGCCTTCAGATGCGGAAATCCACTCCACTCTTAATCTTCCCGGTTCCAAACCGGCAAATTCCAGTATCTTTTTAGTAGTCGCCAGTCTTCTTCTGGCGTAAAGATTCCCTGTGTTATAGTGACAGTCACCTGGATGGCAGCCGCCGATAAGAACTCCGTCGGCGCCTAACTGAAACGCCCGAAATATAAAAGAAGGATTGATACGACTGGAGCACATCACCCGGACAACGCGCAGATTCTGCGGATATTTCAATCGCGTCGTTCCAGCGAGATCCGCCCCTGTGTATGTGCACCAATTGCAGGCTATGCCCAATATTTTCGGTTCAAACGACATAAACTTTCCTTTCTATTAAAACTCCATGAGGCCTTCCATTTCGGCCAGGATTTGATCGTTGGTGAAATGGCGCGCAATGATCGCTGATGACGGACAGACGGACGCGCAAAGCCCGCAGCCCTTGCACAAAGCCTCATTAATTTCCGAAACACGCTTTTCATAATTAAACGCGGGTGCGCCGTAAGGACAGACGCGGACACAGTTCTGACAGCCGCAACACGATGCCGGATTAACCATCGCTGTGGTGGCTTCCAGTTCCATTTTATCATTGACAACAATGGTCAGGGCTTCCGCCGCCGCGCCTAATGCCTGGGCTACAGTATCAGGAATATCTTTGGGCCCCTGGCAGACACCGGCAATAAAAATACCTTCCGACATAGTGGAAAGAGGCGCAAGCTTAGGATGCCTTTCCATAAAGAATCCCTGCTTGTCGGTACTGAGATTGAAAAGCCGTGCGATATCTCTGGACTCCGCCCGCGGAACAATAGCCGGCGAAAGCACCACCATATCTACCGGCAACTTCATAAACTTACCGGTGATTGTATCTTCCGCCTCGACAATCAGTCTGCCTGGTTCCTCCGTGCTCTCTGCAACACGTGCCCCTTTGCCCCGGATGAACTTTACATTCTCTTCCGAAAGGCGGTTGTAAAACTCTTCATATCCTTTTCCGGCAGCTCTCATATCGATATAGAGTTGATAAACATCCGCGGATGTTTTTTCCTTGAAAAGATGCGCGAACTTGAGTGAATACATGCAGCAGACGCGGCTGCAATGTTCGGAATAATTTTTATCACGGCTGCCGATGCAATGCAGGATGGCGATAGATTTTGGCTCCTTACCATCGCGCAGCGTTACCTTGCCCGCCGTTGGACCAGCGGAGTTGAAAAGCCTCTCCACCTCGAGAGCGTTATAAACGCCGGGATACTTGCCGTAACCGTATTGAACCAGCGGCTTTGTATCCATCAGATCAAATCCTGTAGCAACGATAACGGCGCCAACCTTGACATCAATAAAAGTATCCTGCTGTTCAAAATCAATGGCCTTCTGTTCGCATACTTTCTCGCACAGGCGGCACTTGCCCTTGAGGAAAAAAGTGCATGAATTTCTATCAATAATCGGTTTTTGCGGCACGGCCTGGGGAAACGGAATATAGATCGCCTTTCTTTTGACGAGAGATTCATCCCATTCGGATATGCCCTTGCCGGGGCATTTTTCTGTACAGGCCAGACAGGCATTGCATTTGCTGTGATCCACATAACGCGCCTTCTGTTTAATGGTTATATCGAAGTTGCCTACATAGCCTTTTACCGCGCTAACTTCACAATAAGTAAGCATTGAAATATTTTTATGCTGCAAAACATTATCCATTTTAGGGGTGAGAATACAGGCGGAACAATCCAGTGTCGGAAATGTTTTATCAAACTGGGCCATGTGCCCGCCGATGGTGGAGTTTTTTTCCACCAGATAAACCTTCTTGCCGGTGTTGGCAAGTTCCAGCGCGGCCTGAATTCCCGCGATGCCTGCCCCGATAACCATCACATCGGGATTGACATCAATGACACGTGAGGTCAGCGGCGCCAAGAGCCGCGCGCGATAAACCGCGCCGTTAAGCAAAGCTTTGGATTTTGCGGTGCCTTCTTCAATATCGCTGGTTACCCAGGAAACCTGCTCGCGAATGTTTACAATGGTCAGAAGGTACTGATTCAAACCGGCGTTTTCGATAACTTTGCGGAATGTTTTTTCGTGCATGAGCGGAGAACAGGCGGTGACAATCACGCGGTCGAGGTTATATTCTTTGATATCGTGCTGAATCATTTCCTGTCCCGGCGTGGAACACATGAACTTATAATCTCTGGCGATAACAACATCCGGCAGAGTCGCGGCAAATTCCGCAAGCTCGCTTACCCGAACTGTTTTTGCAATATTTAAACCGCAGTGGCAAATAAAAACACCAATTCTGCTCATAGTATCTCCCTACTCTTTACATTTAGCTCACACTGCAGGTATCAGCCGCAGATTCATCAATATTTATATCCAGACTCTCCAGAAAAAGTTCAGTAACATCCTTAACTTTAATTTTATCATCCGCATTGAGTGTTCTGATGCTGTCTTCAAACATGGCAATGCAGTAAGGACAGGACGTCGCCAATATCGTTGCTCCTGTCGCCAATGCCTCTTCTACACGCAAATCGCTTAAGCGCTCGCCTTTGAGTTTTTCCATCCATAATCCGCCGCCGCCGCCGCCGCAGCACATACTTTGCTCACGATTCCTATCCATTTCGACAAAATCCAGCCCGGGTATGGATGCAAGGACTTCCCGCGGAGCGTCATAAACACTGTTGTGTCTTCCCAGATAGCAAGGATCATGATAGGTCACCTTCAATCCACCAAAGTCTTTTTTGGGGATCATCTTTCCTTCTTTAATCAGGCGGGCAATCAGTTCACTGAAATGCACAACTTCGTAATCCTCACCATAATCCTTTTTAAAAGAGGACAGACAGTGGGGTGAAACGGTAATTATTTTTTTGACACCTTTTTTTTTGAAATATTGAAGATTATTTGCCTTTAGTCTATCAAATAAAGCTAGATCACCAACCTTTTTCAAGCTTTCGCCACAACAGTTTACTTCCACCTCCGGCAATCCCCAACTCAATCCCGATTGATTCAATATTTCGGCAGTGGCTTTGGCCAAGCGGACATTCCGGGGATCATAACAGACTGTGCAACAAGTCCAGAACAGGTATTTCTTATCGGCGGAAAACAGCGGATATTTTTCTTTGGCCCAGTCGTTACGCTTTCCCTGATCACCTGACCAGGGGTTTCCTCTAGCCGACATACTGCCTACAAAAGACCGGAGGCTCTGCGGCAGCATACCGCCGCCGCTGTAAACATTTCTAATCGCCGTAACCACATCGATGATCTCTACGCCGCGAGGGCAGCGATCAACACAGAATTTGCAGGTGGAACAACCCCACATGAACTCCTCAATACCATCAATACCCAGCTGACCGAAACGAACCAACTTGCGGATATTAAAATGGGTTATCGGTGTCCAGGGACAAGTGCCCGTACAGGTACCGCACTGGTAACATTTTTTCAGCGCCTCACCACCTGCGTCCATAATCGCCTGAGACATTTCCAGATACGGAGTAACTGTTAGTGACATCAAAAATCTCCTGTTGGACGACCATGGAAAAAGTCCACATACTGCGTTGCGCTTCATCATTCGTCACTGCGACCTACACAAAAGTAGGACTCATTCCTCATGATTCGCGCGCCTTGTCTCTGGTACTCGCGTGCCCTTTAGGGTATTTTACAAGGTCGTCGTCTTTGGCATTTATTTGACTTATAAATATTCCATTAACTTTATAGAATATATAAGAGTTTATACCATTTTATTTAACGCGTATTTTACTAACATATCAGCGGGGAAATCGCAAATTCAAATTGCCGCCAATTCGTCATAACGGCGAATGCATGGAGGAAGCAGTAAGAATAAGAGATTGGAATTTCTGTGGCTGTCAGCTGCTATAGATGACGAAGAATATCAATATCGTTACCAATTGTGGGTGATTGGCATAAGAAAAAGTGTGTATCCCCAAGCCGAAGCCTGGGAACGAAAAAATGCACCTTCCAGCGTTCCCGTTTGGTACCGGCAGGAAGGTGCAACTCAATATTCGCGGTTATACTACCGCAGGAAGTTGGCTGGTTCTGCGGATACTCTGATGCATGCCGCAAAACTCAGTTGCGGACAACTCGGAACCCGTAATATTTGTCAAGGTAAGACGGGCGGTCGCTGCCGTAATGATAGGCAACCGCCGCGTAAGACGCGTCGAGGAACCAACTGCCGCCGCTTAGGATACGGAACTGGATACGATTGGATCCCTTGTAATCCAGCAGTGGTCCATCAGGATAGGTATCCCACCAGTCCCAGCACCACTCCCATGCGTTGCCGCTCATGTCATACAGACCCAGCTCGTTGGCATGTCCAGTTGTTCCTCCCGGATGGGTGGTTCCATAAGAGTTTTCACCGGTACCATCACCAGCTATACTGTACCAGGTATAGTCTCCAATAAGGTTGCTTCCATTGTACCCTGCAAAGGGCTTAGCGTAACCGCCTGTATTGATACCGGTAAGAATATCGATATCGCTGATTATGCTGTCACTGGTGGCGCCCATGGCCGCCCACATCCATTCCATTTCCGTAGGCAGTCGATAACCATCAGCGGTCCAATCTGCAAATGCCGCATTCCAATATTCATCGTCTAAAGTTGTTGGAATTTGCGCATACGCCAAAGTAGTAAAATCCACGCCTCCCACGCTATACACCGGCGTTAAGTGTTCGGCAATGCTGAGTTTGTTGCAGAAGGCGATGGCATGATACCAGTTGACCATTTGTACCGGATCAGTCATCCCTGTTGAAGAAGACTCATCGCTGGGGTCAACTCCCATTATGGCGAGAAATTGATTTCTTGTAATCTCATACTGACTCATGCGGAAAGCTTTAGAAATAGTGCTGATGTTGAGCGGACCGTCATCCCGCTGGAAGCTTCCGGCAGGGACATATTTAAGAGTACCGATGTTGGCTGAAGTGTAATCATTGCTACCCGGGATGGGGTCACTACTGGTACTGCAACCGGCCACCATAAACATCACCAATGCAGCCGCTAATAACATATACAATTTTTTCATTATTATATCCTTTCACAAATAAAATAACCCATGTATCCGCTTAGGACAGATGGGTTTTATGATTTCTGTGTATGCGGTTATTATATAATGGATTCCGCTCCTCATGATTTAAGTCTTTAACATCTTAAGGAAAATGTCAAGAAAACTTTTATGGCGGGTGACTGGCACAAAAAAGGGAGCCCGAAGGCTCCCTGAAAATAATTATTAAGAATTTGGAAATACTTCTAGTATTCCGGGGTCAACTTGTCGAGCTCCGCCAGTGAGAATACCGGGCCATCTTTGCAGACATATTTGCTGCCGACATTGCAGCGACCGCATTTGCCGATGCCGCACTTCATTCTCATTTCCAGCGAAGTAATGATGTTTTCTTTGGAGAAGCCAAGCTCGAAAAATACCGGCAGGGTAAAACGGATCATCACGGGAGGCCCGCAAATCACAGTCACAGCGTTTTCCTTGCTGGGAGCAACTTCTTTACATACTGTAGGAACAAAACCTTCCCTGCCCTTCCAGTTGGCATCACCTTTATCGACAGTGACATTCAAATTTAAATCAGTTCTTTTTCCCCATTCGGCTAATTCATCTTTATAAAGCAACAGTCCGGGATTTCTTGCACCGTAAATAACCGTAATGTTACCAAAACGTTTGCGGTTATCATCGTGGATCATATAATTAATCAAAGACCGCAGCGTGGTAAAAGCAAAACCTCCGCCGACAATCACAATATTCTTTCCTTCCAGAAATTCCAGCGGCCAGGAATTGCCAAACGGACCGCGCAAACCCATTACTTCGCCTTCTTCCATTTCATGAAGCGCGGAGGTCACCACACCGGCCTTTTGGACTGTGAATTCCACATAGCCTTTTTGCGTCGGGGATGAGGCAATGCCGATGGGCGATTCGCCTTTGCCGTAAATGGAAAGCTCTCCGAATTGTCCGGAATTGTACTTATACTTCTCTTCGTCTTCTTTATTTATGAACTTAAAACGAAAGGTTTTGATATCTTTCGTATCCACTTCAGTAATGATTTTATCCACGATAACAGGATAAGGTATATACGGGTTTTGCATTACTAACTCCCTAATTATAATTTTGAAATATCTTCAACAATCTTTCTAATATCAATATTCACGGGACAAGACATAACGCATCTGCCGCAGCCGACACAGGCAATCGCGTTAAAATTATCCACATAATACTTGAATTTGTGCATGGCGCGCTGACGCCATCTTTCCTTTTGCGACTGACGCGGATTGTGACCGGATGTTTCTTTTGTAAACATAGGGAACATGCAGGAATCCCACGACCGAAGGCGAACACCGTCACTGCCCTTTACTTCGTCACTAATATCGAAACAATGACAGGTAGGGCATAAATAAGTACAGGTGCCGCAGGCCAGACATTTACCGTGAATCGTCGCCCAAAAAGGATTTTCAAAATTCTTATCCAGAATCGGCTTGATTTCATGCGCCGGAATTTTCGATGTAATTGCTGCTTTAGCTTTGGCCGCAATTTCATTTTTCTTTGTGTCTGCTGCAGCGTCTGCTTTTGTATCGCCAAAATACTGGGACAGTTTCTCTCCCTTGGGAGTAATAAACTCAGCAAGATAGTCGCTGCCTATATCTGTTAGGAGAATATCTGAACCTTCTGAGGAAACAGGCTCACCATCAACCGATGTGCAAAAGCAGCTGGCATAAGGAGGCTTAACGCAGGCTAAAGAAATAACCGTCGTTTTCTCTCTTTTGGCTATGTAGTAACCATCTTTATATTTTTCCTGGTCAAAAAGCTTATCCAGCAAGGCAAAGCTGTGAGCGTCACAGGGACGCACGCCAAATAACACAGAATCTTTCGCATTGTTTTCGTCTTCGGAAAAAACCATGCCCTTTTGAGTACGGGTATATTTCAGCAGAGCTTCCGTATGCGGAAAGAAAACATTTTTCGGCGCGTTTTTGGAATTTAAATAAGCAAAGAAAGGTTCGGCATCTTGTTGCAGAGGTTCAAAAAGAATATTGTCTTCTTTTTTTACCGGCGCCCAAACCAGGAAGTCCCCGGCCATTTTCTTGGCAATGCCCGCTAGTGCATCTTTTTTGATCAAACGTTTTTCCATAATTTTCCCTAATTAAGAATTTAATGAGACCCAAGCTTTAAAAGCGAATAACCTAAAGGTCACTATAGGCACACTAAAGCTTGCTGGTCGAATTATCCCGCGCGCAAAGCTTAGCGGGATGATATCAAAATCTATTAAATCAACTGCAACTGTTCCAGCAGCGGCTGCGGATCAAACATGTGCGATTTAAAGGTCTCCTTTGATCCGGCCAAACCCATCGCCAGAGCGATTAATTCCGTAAAGTAAAATATCGGCAGTTTTAACCCTTTGCTGGGGCGCATATCCAGATTAGCCAGACACAAAGGACAGGCCGTAACCACGCAATTGGCGCCTGCTTCCCGCGCCGCGCCCATCAACTTATCGCACATATCAACCACAATACTGGTCTTGCTGATAGCAAGCGATCCGCCGCAACAATCTGTTTTATACGACCAGTTATGTACCTCGGCACCTATTGAACCTAATATTTTATCCAGCATGTAAGGATTTTCATAATTTTCGAACTCGCAAACTTCAGGCGGACGAAGCAACAAACAACCGTAATAAGAAACCGGCTTCAACCCGGTAAGCGGCTTGACGACTTTTTTTGCTAGTGTGTCAATACCAATCTCGTTAAAAATGATATCAATAGGATTGCGGATGGAAATGCCACCCTGATACTTGGCGCCAACCACATCTTCAATCTTTGTTTTTAATTCTTTATCGGCCTTCAAATGATGTTCGGCCATTTTGAAACGATTAAAACATGCCGCGCAGGGAACCATTACATCCAGAGCGTTTTTCTCCGCAGAAATCAGGTTACGTGCCGACAGGGCAATGGATAAATCAAAATTTGTGCTGTGCGCGGATGAAGCACCACAACAAGACCAATCTTCAACTTCTTTTAGTTCAATGCCCAGAGCGGAACTTACCGACTTCATGGACTGATCATATTCTTTTCCCGTCGCGTGCAGCGAGCAGCCCGGATAATATGAAACTTTCAACTCTTGCCTCCTCAATCCGGCTTTATAAAAAATCCATCTGCTGTGTTGCGCTTCATCTTTCGTCATTGCGACCTACGAAAAAGTAGGTCTCATTCCTCAAGCTTCGCGCGCCTTGCATCTGGAGCTTTTTCTTAAAGCCGTCCATTTGCGTATATTGGACTTCTAAAAACTTTTTACCTCTTACGAATGCTTTGTCTTCTCAAAAATATCTTTTACTGACTTCATATCCTTTGTTCGTGGTGATAAAATGGAAAGTTTGCCTTTCATAAACATTTCTACGCCCGCAACCGCATCAGAGAACAAATCCCCGGATCTGAGTTTGTATTCAACCATCATCATCGGTTCATTGATGCGTCCACCTCGCTTAATCCCGGCAAGGAATGCTTCATGGAACTTCAGTATATTCTTCTCGCGGGCGCCGACTCCTTCTTCAATGGCCATTTGTCTTAACACATCCATCATCCGTGCGATATCAACCTGATTGGGACAACGGGTAATGCATGTTTCGCAGGACAGGCAAAGCCAGATCGTTTTGCTATTGAGGACCTGTTCACGCTTTCCGTTTTGTATCATTTTTATAACCTTATTGGGGTTATATTCCATATGCGATGCCACAGGGCAACCAGCCGTGCATTTACGGCAATGATAGCAGCTCTGCAACGGGACACCGTGGATCTTTTTGTTCACTTCTGCCAGAAAATTTTCCATGCGAACTCCATTATCTTGAACTAATTATGGGTTGTATATAAATTCTTCTTTTTCATGATGTTCATTATATTTACCGAGTGGCGGCATATCTTCCATACTGGAACCTGCACGGTTGCCGAAAAGTTCCCAGCAATCCTTGTCGATCTTCTTGAGAAACTTGCGCAGATCAACGCCCATCGGACAAACGGCAACACAGGAACCGCAATCAACACAACGTCCAACCATATGGTACAGGCGCATAAACTGAAACACCTGTGTATCGGTCTTGTCTTCACCGATACCTACCCACTGCGGCTGGCTCTGTTCAACAAAGCAAGTCGGGCAGTAGCAGGAAGGACAGGCCTGGCGGCAGGCATTGCAGCGCATGCACTTTTCCATTTCCTTGGTAAAATATGCCCAGCGATCTTCGGTTGATTTCTTTTCAAATTCAGTAACGTCATTATATTCGGAATCAGGATTCATTGCAGGAGCATTTTGTCCGATCATGACATCGGAAATAATCGGATTGTTAAAGCGGCAGCTGCGACAACTTTCAGCTAAAACATCTTTGAGAGCAACTGACTTATCACCATCAGAGGTTTTCATCTTGATCTGCCCGCCGTCAATGGATCCTTCCACAATATCCGCACCATTAATAGCCGCTTTCAATCCCTTGCCATCCACATAACCGGTGCAGGGCACACCAATGACATAAACTTCATCACGGCCGTATTGTCTTTCCTGGATGTGGATGATAAGCGATCGCGTTGTGCAGCCACGGGCAATCACTCCGATAACCTTTTTCTTCCGGTCTTCCGGCTTAACTCTCTTTTGTGAATTTTTATGCTGGCTGATCAGATCATGTACAAATTTAGCCAGATTTTGCGTGCAGAAATCATTCCACACAAGCTTATCGGCTTCTTCCGGCGTAGTGATAAAACAAGGTGTAGCCGTCAACGGAAGCGTGCCCTTTTCATAACCGATAATGACATCAGCCTTTTTTTCTAAAAGCAGCCTTTTTACTTCTTCCCGCAATTTTGTCTCGATGTTTTCCACAGTTATTGTTTCCCCGTTTAGTTTAATTCTTTTATTACCAAGATTTAACCAAGTATCTTTTTAAATTTAGAAGCCGGTCCCAAAGCTTTGACTTTGGCTGTAACGCCTCTGATCACCTGCGCAAAACGATCGCCTTCGGATGCGGAAACCCATGTGAACATGGTCCTGTCGCCCTCCATGCCGATATACGACAAAAAGCTCTTCAAAGCGGCAAACTTCCGGCGTGCAACTAAATTCCCGGATATGTAATGACATTCACCAGGGTGACAACCGGAAACCAGAACGCCATCAGCACCGGTCTGCAAGGCTTTCACTATGTAAAAAGGATTAATTCTTCCTGTGCAGGGAACGCGGATAATTCTTACATTCGGTGGATACTGAATCCTGCTGATGCCCGCCAAATCGGCTCCGGCATAAGTACACCAGTTGCAGACGATGGCAACAATTTTAGGTTCCCAATCTTTACTTGCCAAATTCTCAGCCATATATTCTCCATCTTGCGGCTTTTACATCCTGCCGCTTTTTTGCTTTAATTTATGTTCTCGATTTGCGCCAGCACTTCTTCATTATTAAATCCGTTTAAATCAACCGCGTTCATGCGGCAAGATGCTGTACAGACGCCGCATCCTTTGCACAAAACAGTATTAACAACCGCGCAACCTTCCTTAACATCAACCTCGATTGCGCTATACGGACAATTGATTTCGCAAAGTCCGCAAGCCGCGCATCTATCCTTATTGACATAAGCCGTCTTGCCTTCCGCCTCAATAAAATCAAGGCAAAGGATTGTGCAAGCGCGTGACACTGCGGCGTTAGCCTGAGTTACTGATTCGTCACTGAATTTTGGTGAATGGGACATGCCGCACATAAATACACCATCGGTCTGGAAATCAACCGGACGTAATTTAACGTGCGCTTCGAGGAAGAAACCATCCTGATTGGTGGGTACCTTTAGCATTTGACCGATTGTCGCATTTTCGGGATTCGGCACAACGCCGACGCTCAGAGCTACTACATCCGCCGGCAATACAACCATTTCATTAAGAATCGGGTCAAATACTCGTACTACCACTTTGTCGCCTGCCACAACAACTTCCGGTTTTCTATTTTCATCGTAAGATACAAATTTGATATTTAATTCACGCGCTTTTTTGTAATAATCCTCTTTGAAAGCAAAGGTTCGGATATCACGGTAGAGGATCGTAATATCACGCGAAGGATCGGCAGCTTTGAGTTCGAGCGCGTTTTTAACCGCTTCCGAGCAACAGTAACGGCTGCAATAAGGTCTTTCTTTATCGCGCGAACCGACGCACTGGATCATCACAATATTTTTCACCGCAGCAAGTTTGGGATCCTTTTCGTAAATTAAAGTCTCCAGTTCTCTTTGCGTCTTCACACTGGCATTTTGACCGTAAAGATATTCTTTGGCTTTGTTCTCGTAAGCGCCGGTTGCCACGATCACCACACCATGCTCGAAAACTTTTTCGTCTTCTTTAACTTTTACAGTTGTTTTGTAATTGCCGATAAAACCATCGATCTTAACAATCTGAGCGCCGGTGGCTACGGTGATTAATGGATTTTTATAAACCTTTTCCAAAAGCGCTTTCAGATGAGCGCGGGTGTCAAGGCCTTCGAGTGTTTTATAAAGGTGATTATAATTACCGCCGAGGCGTTCTTCTTTTTCCACAATGTATGAGGCAAAACCCTGATCGGCAAGAGATAATGCCGCGGTGATACCGGCCAAACCACCGCCGATAATCAAAGCCTGATGATTAACAGAAAGCTGACCCGGTTTTAATGGTTTGAGATATTGAGCTTTGGCCACAGCCATGCGCAGCAGATCTTTTGCTTTCTGGGTAGCCGCTTCCGGCTCGTGCATATGCACCCAGGAATTCTGGTCACGAATATTGGCCATCTCAAACAAATATCTGTTCAAACCGGCCTTCTCACAGTTCTCCTGGAACAAACCTTCATGTGTACGGGGAGAGCAGGATGCCACAACAACTCGAGTGAGATTCTTTTCTTTGATGACTTCGGCCATCTTCACCGCTGTATCCTGTGAACAGGTAAAGAGGTTATCAGCCGTATAAACTACGTTGGGCAATGTCGCGGCATAGTCACGGACTGCCGGTACATCAACAACTCCACCGATATTTATGCCGCAGTGGCAGACAAACACACCGGTGCGCACTCCCGTGCCACGCATATCCATTTCTTCCGGATTTTCCGCCGGTGTAATCATAGTCCCGCGTCTTGCGGCCAGCAATCCTTCAGCGCAGGCTGCGGCGGCACTTGCTTCCATAACTGTCTCTGGAATATCTTTTGGTCCGCCAAACGCGCCGCAGACAAAAACTCCGGGGCGTGATGTCTCAACGGGATTTTCCAACTGCGTTTTGCAGAATCCATGCTCTTCTAGTTCTATTCCCAAACTCGAGGCAAGCTTTTTAGCATCTTTAGGCGGCGTCAGACCGACGGATAGAACAACCATATCAAATTCTTCGTCAATTAATGTTCCATCCTGATTTACATATTTGATGAGTAGATTATTAGTCTGCTGCATTTCTTTGATTACGGAGGGCATTGAACGAATGTAACGAATGCCGTACTCGTCTTTGGCGCGGTTGACGAAACGGTCGAAATCCTTACCATGCGCGCGAATGTCCATGTAGAAAATTGTCGGTTCCAGCCCCTTGGCATGCTCTTTACCAATGATGGCTTCCTTGGTTGCATACATACAGCAAACGGACGAGCACCAGCTATTGTCACAGGATACATCACGGGAACCAACACACTGAATGAAGGCAATTTTCTTCGGTTCTTTGCCGTCGGAAATTCTCTGAACATGGCCAAAGAACGGACCGGATGCAGAAAGAATGCGCTCAAACTGAATGGCGGAAACAACATTTTTATAAATGCCGTAACCATATTCACCGCGTTTACGGGCATCAAATATTTCAAACCCGGGCGACGCAATAACCGCGCCCACTTCAATAGTTTCTTCTTCAATTATCATATCGTGGTCAATGGCCTTGGCAATACAGGCATCAACGCACTGATAACATTCCGAACAAATGCCGCAGTCGAGACAACGATGTGCTTCCGCGATGGCTTGCGCTTCATCAAACCCGAGACCAACTTCCTTAAAGTTGGTTCTGCGCTCTTCCGGTTTCATGAGGGGATATTTAGCACGGGGACTCTTGGGCACATTCGAAACGTCGGCTTTATCGGCCAGATCTTTGGTCCAGTCTTTCTCTCGGCCGGCCTTGATATCCTCACCCATAAGATAGCGATTGATGGATTTGGCTGCTTCCTTTCCCGCAAACACAGCCTTGACGACTGTCTGGGGACCTGTGACCACATCACCACCGGAGAAAATACCGGCAACATTTGTTGCATAAGTAACTTTATCGTAATCAACGTTATTCCATTTATTGATGGAAACACCGCTTTCTTTGGTAATGAATGATAAATCTGCTTCCTGACCGATGGCGGGAACGATAGCATCGCACTCGATAATAAATTCTGACCCTTTGATCTCAACCGGACGGCGACGACCGCTGGCATCAGGTTCGCCAAGCTCCATTCGCGTGCATTCAATACCGGTCACTTTTCCGTCTTTGCCCACCACTTGTTTAGGAGCAACGAGGAATTTCATCTCAATTCCTTCTTCAATGGCCTCTTCAATCTCTTCGGGCGCGGCGGGCATTTCCGCACGTGTACGGCGATAGAGGATGAACACATTTTTTGAGCCTGTTCGCACCGCAGTTCTTACGGCATCCATGGCCACATTACCACCGCCGATAACAGCAACACGGTCACCGAGAGATACTTTCTGACCCAGGTTTACTTTCAAAAGATAATCGACACCATGAACCACGCCCTGCATATCCTCGCCGGGAATGTTAAGCTTGCTGCTCTTCATCGTGCCGCAGCCGATGAATATCGCGCTATAATCGGACTTCAGTTTATCAAAGGAAATATCTTTGCCGATTTTTGTATTGAGATGAATCTTCACGCCCAGATCTTCAATGACCTTGATTTCCGCCTTCAAAACATTTTTTGGAAGACGATATTCGGGAATACCGACAGCAAGCCAGCCGCCTGCCACGGGCAGTGCCTCAAAAACTTCTACATCATAGCCTTCAATGGCCAGATAATAAGCGCAGGTCAGGCCCGAAGGCCCGGCGCCGACAACGGCAACTTTTTTACCCTTGCTTTCTTTCTTTTCCGGCAGATAGCGCGTTTCTTCCTTCAGGTCGAGGTCGGCAACAAATTGTTTCAAATGCATTATATCGATTGCATCATCAACTTTGCCCCGCATACAGGCAGTCTCACAGGGATGGTTACAAACACGGCCGCAAACGATGGGGAAAGGGTTGTCCTGCTTGATGAGTCTGAGGGCTTCTTTAAATTTTCCGGCAGCAATCAAGGCCACGTAACCTTGCACGCTGATGTGAGTAGGACAACTGGCCTTACAGGGAGAGGTTCCCAGTTTGTCGATGGCAAAGCCGCTGGGAATAGCCTGAGGGAAGTGCCGGTAGATTGCTTTTCTATCACTTAAGTTACCGTTGAATTCAGATTTTACGGAAACGGGGCAAACATTGGCACAATCACCGCACCCGGTACATTTATCCAGATTAACAAAACGCGGGGCACTAGTTAATTTTACTTTGAATTTCCCGGGTTCGCCTTCAACAGATTCGACAGTGCGCCGGGTCTTAATTACTACGTTGGGATGCCGTCCAACTTCAACAAGTTTTGGCGACAATATGCAAGCGGAACAATCATTTGTAGGAAACGTCTTGTCCAGTTGCGCCATGACGCCGCCGATGCTGATCCCGTTTTCGACCAGATATACTTTCATTCCGGAATTGGCTAAATCGAGAGAGGCCTGAATGCCTGCGATTCCCGAACCAACTACCATTACTGCACCAACTTTTTCGTTATCTTTTAGCACCTGATCACACCTCTTTATTCTATATAGAACCTTATCACGGGTATAATATGCAGTAAACTACGGTTATTATACCCTCCGCTGCGCGGGATTGTTCAACTTACCAATGCCGCTGCACTGCGTTTTCGGCATTGGAGTTTCACAAAAATCTGTTGTCTAATACAATGTTTAACAAGCTTGCGTCCGCTAACATAATTTATTTAGCCTGTCAATAGCCTAAGCTTTATTTATTTTATTTTTATAGATAACTTCTTGATATTAAAAAACTAAAAAAGTGACTGGCGTTCAGAAACAATAACGTTTTTGAAACTTATTGATAGCCAACAAGTGAACTTAAATGATTATCCAGGAACTGCCAGATTTCGCTCTTGCCCTTTTGTGTCTTTGCCGAAAAAAGTATGGGCTTTTTTTCAGCCGGCACTTGAAGCGCGCGTTCAATTGCGCGCTTTTGAACTACGGCTTGATTATTAGATAATTTATCGGCTTTGGTTAAAATATAGACATAAGGTATGCGGTAATGTTCCAACCAGTTCCGCAAAGATAAATCATCTTCACTGGGATCGCGCCGAATATCCAGAATAAAAACTACCAAAGCAAGGCTTTGCCTCTCTCGCAGATAGGCTTCAATCATATCACCCCAGTCTTTTTTTACAGACTGAGAAACTTTGGCAAAGCCATAGCCCGGAAGATCAACAAAAAACACCTTTTCGTTAATTGTGAAAAAATTGATCAGCTGCGTCCGCCCCGGAGTATTGCTGGTCTTGGCCAGAGTTTTACGCCCGACAAGCGTGTTGATCAAAGATGATTTGCCCACGTTGGAACGCCCGACAAAAGCAACTTCCGGCAGTGTTGCCGGAGGATACTGAGGCGGCCAGACGGCGCTTTTTATAAATTCCGCACTGATAATTTTCATAATTTAAATACTAGGACGCTGTCCCTAATTCCATCTAAAAGAACAGAAGAAAACCATTGACAAAATAAAACACTCCCACCGCCCCTGCGCCCACTCCGATTACCCAGACAACTTTCTTTTTCATTAAAGCGGCAATAGATGAAAGCAGAATAGCTATCTGCAAGAAAATAACAGCAAGGCCGAATACTCCAGAGTGCTTCTGGGCATCATCTCTGAGCGTTTCCAACATTTTCGCTTCTTTTGATATTTCTGCTTTTTCTCCATCATATTTTTTAATCTTTTGTGCATACAGATCAATTTTCTTTTCGTATTCTTCTTTAAGAGTCCTGGCGCCTCTTATTTTATCCTTCTTAAATTCCAATTCCAAAGCTTCTTTTTGGATTTCATATAAATAACCTTTTATACCCTTCGCCTGATAATAAGCCCATTGGTTCGTTGCCTGAGACTGAGAAAGCACAGCGCGTGTGGAATAGCCGGCCCCTTTAAAAGTTGAAAGTGTTGCACAGACGGCAAAGATAACTGTTGTTAAAGCAAGATAATTTAGCCATTTTTCCTTTGGTTCTTCTGCCATAAATAATTTTTACTCCTTAAAATAATTTTATTTACCTTTCACTTATTCCCGCTCAAAGGTGATGCCATATTTGTCCAGCTTCCGTTCCAAGGTAGGCCGGGAAACTCCCAATATTTCACAAATTTCCCCTTTGTTTTTATCCGTCTCTTTAATTACCTTTCGAATGTAGCGTTCTTCCACTTCGTCCAGAGTTAATAATTTGCCCGGTTCCGTAGGTTTAAATAATTCCGCAGAAGTCTCACTTGCCAAGTTAGACGGATCTTCTTTACCCAGTTCAGGAAAATCGCCAACTCCCAAAACCTGACCTTTGGCAACAACACAGGCGCGCACAAGCAGATTCTCCAGTTCGCGAACATTGCCCGGCCAGGAGTATTTCATGAATATTTCCATCATTTCACCGGAAACTCCAATAATTTTCTTGTGCAAATCCAAATTAATTTTTGCCAGCAGGTAATCGATCAACTGAGGTATATCCTGGTTGCGTGTGCGTAGTGACGGCAAGTTAATGGATACAATATTCAGGCGATAATACAAATCATCGCGGAATTTTCCTTCTTTGACCAAAGTCTTTAAATCTTTGTTTGTCGCCGCCATAATTCGGGCGTTGACTTTAACCCTGTCTTTGCCGCCGACTCTTTCAAATTCCATTTCCTGCAGGACGCGCAAAAGTTTTGCCTGCAAGTTAATAGACATTTCGCTGATTTCGTCCAGAAAGACTGTGCCAAAACGAGCCAGCTCAAACTTGCCCAGTTTACGGGCGATGGCGCCGGTGAAAGATCCTTTTTCGTGGCCGAACAATTCCGATTCCAGCAGAGTTTCGACAATGGCCGAACAATTAACCGCGATAAAAGGTTCATCAGGAGATGTATTGTGATGAATGACCTTGGCAATCAATTCTTTGCCTGTGCCACTCTCACCTTGAATAAGCACGGTGGTGCGGCTTTGTGAAACTACACCTATCGTTTTAAAAATTTCCCGCATTTCATTGCCGGTGCCAATGATATCTCCAACCCGGAAACTTCGCGACGGCTCCATTAAAAGTCCGTCAATCTTTTTTTCCATTTCCAGAGATTTTAAGGCTTTCTTAATCGCCAGATCAAGTTCATCGACATTAATAGGTTTATGAATATAGTCAAAAGCGCCACCCTTCATGGCATTGATAGTTGTTTCCATGTCATGAAAAGCGGTAATCATAATGACTTTAACGTTTTCATTTTCTTCTTTGAGATCTTCCAGAACTGAGAATCCATCAACGTCCGGTAACCGGATATCCAGAATAACCACGTCTGACGGGTGCTGCACGTACTTATTCAAACCTTCCGTACCGGTCAGCGCGGTGTGGACTTTGTAACCTTCTTCAGTAAGATACAAATCAAGTGTTTCCACAATCGAAGCATCATCATCAATAACAAGAATACTCGCCATAATAGTTACCTTTATCGTTTAACGGACTGCTTAGGCTTCATAATCCGTTTTCATAATTTGATTAATCTCTTTGGATACGACGCCTTTCATTACAAGGCAATGTAACACAAACTTTCGTTCCTTTGTCCTTTTCACTGATAATTTCTATTTTCCCCTGATGCAGTTCCACAATTTTTGATACCTGCGACAACCCAAGACCTGTACCATATTTTTTCTTTGTAAAAAACGGATTAAACAAATGAGGCATATCTGCCTCTTCAATACCACAACCGTTATCCTCTACAACAACAAGCACGGCAGGCGGTTGGCTGCCGATGCTGCGGGCATATATATGAATGTGCCCTTTACCCTCAACAGCCTCTAGAGCGTTACGGATAATATTTAAAAATGCATCAGCAATCATCGCCGCATCTACGTTCACCAAAGGAATCTTCTGCGCTTCCAGTTTAACATCAATCTGTTTATCGGCAATTCCTTTTTCGGCCAGAGCCAGAACCTGTTCCATGATTTTGCCTAAATCTACGGGGACCATTTTGGGCTCTACGGGCTTAGCAAAAACTAAAACATTATTCACCAGTTCTTCAAGATGTTCAACTTCTTTTTGAGCGATTTTAAATCTTTTCAGATCATTGCCTTCCGGGCTCATGCGTTTCTCCAGTATCTGCAAACTCATCTTGATCGAAGAAAGCGGATTACGAACTTCATGAGCAATACCCGCGGATAATTGTCCCAAGGCCGCTAGCTTCTGGCTATCATAAAGCCTCTTTTCCAAATTCTTGAACTCCGTGATATCCCGCTGTACTACTATATAGTGGTTCGTCCCGATAACCGGTGAAGTCGTCACAAGAAGATTCACTTTGTGTCCATCCTTTGTTGTCCTTTCAATCTCATAAGGACTGTAAATCCCTTTTTTGCCTTCTTCCCACCTTTGCCAGACGAAATCCTTATCCTCGGGCGCAACAAATTCCAGAAAATGCTTACCCTTGAATTCACGTAACGATGATCCACTGTCTTTCTTTAATCCGCGGCTCATATAATTGATGATGCCATTTTCATCCAACTCGTAAATCTTATCCGGAAGGCTTTTCACAATCGACTGCATATAGTTGTAGAGCTCTTCAATCTCTCGCCTGAGATCAATATTCTCGGTCAATTCATTTTGTAGTGTCTCAGCATACTCGCGTAAACTCCGGGTAAGTTCTTCTTCGCGAGAGATATCCTGCAGCGTTTCAATTGCGGCAATAATTTCCCCTTCTTCATCGTAAATAGGAGAAGCTAAAAAATACAGATAACGGCTGCGGCCGCCGAGGTTCTCAAAATGATCAGTCGCTTCATATGCCCCCATAACCTTATCTGATTTTTTTACTCTTTTGGAACCATAATATTTGCTTAAGCCCTCTATGTCGCGTTTGATTATTAAATCCGCAATAACAGGCCGCTGCACTGAATAAAATGGTTTGTAGTGATTATCGGTACCGAGCATTTCTTCCGCGGAATAACCGGTGAGTTCCGTACAGGCTCGGTTCCATAAGATGACCTTATGTTCATTATTAATTACAAAGCTGGGAATGGGTGATCCTTCAATAATGCCGTCTATGGTTTTCTTTTCCCTAAGCAGCTTTTCCTGCCAATCTTCACGCTCATGCAATCTTTTTTGCTCTTCTTTCAGACGCAATCCCTTCCCTTCATTATACGCAAAAGACATGCTGGCAACTATAACTACCAGAATGAGCAATAATGAAATGAAAAGCGTATAAATAAAAGTTTTACGAACAGGTGAAATTACCTGACTGTACGGAGCAACAACGCAAAGAATCCATTTCTTATCTCCAGCCTGCACAGGATAATAAGCAATAATACTGCGCTGCTGTTTTTTATCACTCTGGAGCACTACCGCATCAAAGTAATCACCCCTGTCAGATGAAAAATCAATTTTTGCTCCCCGGACATTGCTCAATAGGTCTTTTATGTTTTTTCCGATAAATGCCGAATTGTTATGAATAATTATCTGTTGTTTTTCATCTATTAACCAGAGCTCTCCCAATTCATTATTTCTGGTTTGTTTTTCATATTTATTCACAACTGCCGAAAGAGAAAAGGAAACTATCCATGCTCCCGAAAATTTGCCGTCATGGCGCCGCAGAGGACAACCGACTACCAGATACCGGTCCGTTTTTTGTTTTAAACCGACCGAGCGTGATTGCTTAGGCAGAGCCAAGCCTAAATATTGTTTTTGTTCTTTCTGGATAATCTTAAAGTGATCGGACAAATTCACTACGGGAGAAATATTGCGCGGGTAAACATTCTTGATCTTGCCGGAAACGTCAAACAGGACAATTTCATTAAGAGTGTTTTCCCAGCCAGAAGACAATATTTTGTAATAACTGTCAATTTCTTCGGACGGTATTTGTAATTGAGGATCAAAACGAGAAAATAAAGCAACATTTTTCCCAACCTGCGAAAAAATATCGGCCATTCTTGTTGCAGTATTCTGTACATTGGCAAGCTGCTGCCGGCTGTAGAGCTCTACCATATCCTTTTCCCTGGCATTGTTCACTGTCATTGCTAAAAGTAAAATCAGGATGATTACCGATATACTGGCAAGCCAGATGCGTGCTTCTATAGCCTTATGGAGAAGGTTATTTATTTTACTTAAGAAAGTCACCTAATCTTCTTTGTCCTTTTTATTTTCTTTTTGAGATTGTTTAATCCCGATTAAAACATAAACTAAGATCGCTGCCGTCAGCGAAATCAGCAGCTTTGCCCGACCATCATCAATTTTTAAGAGATAAGAACAAATGAGCCAGGCTAGAATGTAAGTTACCGCTGTTAAAATCTCCTGCATGATTATCCTTTATTAAAAACTTCTCGTGGTATTTTATTTTTTAAAAGACTTTTTTTATTATACTAACGGCGTTAGCGGAAAATTTCAATAGAAATATATAATGAGACTCGCTGAAAACGAACGAAGTGAAGTTTGAAGCGTTAGTGGTAATGAGACTCAAAATTCAGGAACAGAGTGAACTGAATTTTGCTAGTCGAATTATCCAATAACCACAGGCTATTGGGAATTATCCCCGAAGCGAATGGCCTAAAGGACACTATAGGCGAAGTGGGATTTGCACCTTATACCAAGTCGTTGTCAAACATTAAAAGGCTGATTTACCGGGCATAATACCAAGTAAGCTTTCAAAAATTCATTGTTTATTTAGTGAGACCCCAGTTTCAGAATCTGAAACTGGTTGGTCGAACTATCCCGCACAGCGGTGTTTTGAAAGCAACTTGGCATTAAATTACTCTGGGGTTCATACTCGTGATTTAAATTTTTTATAGCAGCCCATTTAACAAAACATTAAAGCCGACTTCAAATTATCATGGTATTTAGTTCATCAAAATAAATTACAAATGTTTTTTATATGAAATATTTTTATTTATATTTTATTGTGAAGTGGAACAATCTCGACAAATTAGATCGACATTTTTTTTCATAGCCACGCCATTCAAATGAAATATTTGAAAATAATATCTTTATACTAAAGCTATGGCACAAATAATGCAAAAAGTTTTACTAAATTAAAGCTTAAATTATTTCTCTTTCCAATGACTATCCATTTATGTTATGGAAACGAAAAGTAATAATAAATAAGTTGCTATGAAAGGAGACAAACAATGTCACACAAATTTGGTAAAAGAATTTTAACCGCATTTACATCCATGGCAGTTCTGCTCATATCGAGCCCTTTTGTTTTTGCCGCGGAAGCTATTCCAACAGGTGATCTTTACTCCAAAGCTTTTTTTGCCGTAGGAGCAATGATTGCCGCAGGTATTGCTATTGGCGTAGGAGCAGTCGGCGCAGGTTTAGGTATTGGAACAGCAGCCAGTGGAGCATGCTCCGCGGTGGGAAGAAATCCGGGCGTTCAGGGAAAAATCATGATGACCATGCTGGTTGGTATGGCCATGGCTGAATCCATCGCAATTTACGCGTTGGTCGTTTCTTTGGTTCTTCTCTATGCTAACCCTTACATGCGTTATTTTTTGGGTTAATACTTAAAACAAGTTAACTACAAAATTAACAAAGGTCAGGGGGAAATGGTAATGTCAAAAACTAAAAAAGGTAAGCAGTTTTTTAATATAGGAGGCGTGTTCTTCCTGCTTATCGTAATCCCCTTATCATTAATGGCTTTCTTAATTGCCAACGGCATGTTTAAGCTGGGGGTTACCATAAAGCAGAGTACCGTTAGCGTTCTCGATAATAAAGCTCAAGAAGATATAAGAGCGAGAGCCGTCAATGCAGCAAACGAAGTTGCCAGTTTCCTCATGGAAAGCAATAAAGATTTACAAGTCGCAACAATTATTCCCTCAACAGAAGCTGTATACAAACAGTTTGTTTCTGAAAATAAAAAACCGGTCTGGGTAAAACGTGACGGGAAAATACAGCAGGTATTGATCCCGTTGTACAAAGAAATGACTTTGGTTGATAAAAACGGCAACGAAAAAATTAAAGTCGTTGACGGTCAGGCAGTACCGGCAAAAAAACTGGTTAATGTCAGCAATCCGGCCAACACAACATATAAAACTGAAGATTATTTTGCTAAGACAAAAAAGCTGAATAAAGGCGAGGTTTATGTTTCCCCGGTAACAGGGTTCTATGTTGATAAGGCAGCGTTTGAAAAGGGACAAAGATTTTCCGGAATCATCCGTATGGCAACACCGGTATTCAATCAAGATGGTTTCGCGGGGTTAATTACACTGGCCCTGGATTATCGTCATCTGGCCGAGTTTACCAATCAACTTGTTCCCACACAGGCAGGGAGGGTATTTAAAACAGATGCTTCTAGCGGTAATTACGCTTATATGATTGACCATCGCGGTTTTGTCATTTGCCATCCTAATGATTTTCATATTGTCGGACTCAACCATGACGGAACAATTGTTCCAACTGTTACGGCTCAGAACGCAACAGAACTGGCAAAGAAAGGCGCGGAAGCGTTGAACCTCTTCCAGTTGGGTTTTATGGATCACAATTTATTTACCATCGCGAAAGAAGCGGCTCAAGGGAAAACAGGCGTTTTAATGTACAAATTTGGTGGATACAACAAATTCGTCGCCTATGCGCCGATCAAGTTTTATGCGTCAAACATTCCTGCACCTGCCGGTTTTGGCTGGATAGGACTGGGGCTGGAAGTTGATAAATATAATGAAGAAGCAATAAAGGTATCGCAAAGTATTGAGAAGGAATCAAAAGCATGGACTGCGACAATCATCTTTATTCTTATCGCTTCTATGATTATTCTGTTCTTCATTATGATGCTTCTGGTTCGTGGAGTAACCCGTTCATTAAAGGCGGAAATTCCAGAAGGATCGGAAGGTGGAGTGTCTTCCTTCGATGACGATGATGATGATGATAAATAATTAAACTTAATTTTAAATTAACCAAAAGGCCGAATTTCGATTCGGCCTTTTTTTGTGAGACTCCAATCTGACAAGCGAAAGCGCAGTCAGATTGGCTAGTCGAACAATCCCCGGAGCGAAGCGACGAGGGATCATACCCGTAATTTTTTTATTTTAAAAATAGAATGGACTTTAACCAAATACAATATATAATACTTTCTATACTTATTTATATGTAAAAGACAAAAGTTTGTATTCTATTAATTGTATTTTACTACAAAGAAAAGGAGAATAAAATGATCTATTTCCCGCATCTGATCGCGTTGGTTATAGGTGGCATTCTTCTTTGGATAATAAAAAGAAAATATAAAAAAATGCGTAACCGCGAATTGATTATAATATTCATTCTCTTTGTAATATTAGTTGCCCTCTTTACAGCCCCAGGAATGGACATGGTAAAAAGATTTATAAATTTTATCCAATTACAATAACCTTCGCCTGTGTAGTCGCAAAGTGTAAATCGTTTGCGAAGCGCGCTTTGATGTTTATACCCGTGATTCTGTTTCCGGGTAAAAAAGCCATTCTTATTTCCCCCTAATCTTTCAACTAAGGACTCTTTTTTATTTTCCCGTTTTTTATACTCATTAAACAAAATCATTTTTCACTTTTCGTTCATATTTTTTAATATTTCATTCAACGAAAAGGGCAAAAGAACAGGTTGCCTGATAAGAAAATATACAGGGTAAATTATAATATTATGTTATTATTTCTTGTGTTACAATAACAAATAATGATTGTTATAAGTTTGGCACAATAATTCCATTCGTATAAGTCAAGCAAACTTGCCTAGGAAAGAGGAAGGGAAGGAAATACAGACCATGCCGCAAGAAAAACTCAAGGTAGACCGTGAGCAATTTAACAAGTTCAGCGGGATTTTGATCTTATCGGCTTGGGGATTTGCGATGGTGCTATCTTCTTTCCTATTTCTCTACATAGGTTACATTGTGGATGAAATGCTGGGAACCACACCTAATTTCATGCTGTGTTCTTTCTTTACAGCAATAGGTCTTTGCGTCTGGAGGCTTTACAAAGAAGCAAAGAAAATGGGCCTGGATATATAGCCGCACTTTTCAAAACAAATAACCAAAAGAACAAATTTCGATATTGCATTGACAAACTAATACTTTTTCGTATATTTCAGTTGTAAAATTGCAACCAAAAAGAGGTGTTAAGTATGACAATTAATATTATAAACGAAGAACACATTTTGCTGATTGAAGTCAATCGGCCCAAAAAACGTAACGCAATGAATCAGGAAATGTATCACCAGCTGGCTCGGGCCTACTTTAATCTTGATTCGGATGCCGACGCACGAGTAGGTCTTGTTCATGCTATAGGTCCTCATTTTACCTCCGGCCTCGAATTAACCGACTGGGCGGGAACGTTTGACATCGGTAAAGGATTTCCTTTCGACAAAAAAAATGAAATTGATCCTTTTTATATGATGAGTGATGTCCGCTGCCGCAAACCCATCATAATGGCCGTTCAGGGCTATTGTTATACCTGGGGCTTTGAGATGATGCTCAATACGGACATTCGCGTGGCGGCCACAGATGCCCGGTTTGGCATGCTGGAGGTGCGCCGTGGATTTTTCCCCGCCGGCGGCGCAACACTCAGGCTGCCTAAAGAAATCGGCTGGGCAAATGCCCAACGTTATATGTTGACCGGTGATGAAATGAGTGCGGCAGAGGCCTACCGTTTGGGGCTAGTTCAGCATCTGACCGAGCCGGGCCAGCAGTTCGATAAAGCTTTAGAGCTTGCCCGGCGCGTGGCGAGCGCTGCTCCACTGGGCGTAAGTAATGCTTTAAAATCATGCCGTGTGGCCACCCTTCAGGGGGAAGAAGCCGCCAAGGCAATCATTTTTCAGGATGTGGCCGAGGTCATGAAAAGCGAGGACATGGGAGAAGGCCTAATGTCGTTCATTGAGCGCAGAGATGCTGTGTTTAAGGGGAAATAATCAAAAGCCGGATGCAACTTGCCGGTTACCTGCAGAAAATTCTGACAAAGCACAAACACAAACGCAATTTCATAATGTTGTTGGATAAGATCGAGTTAACATATTTCTGTTTTTCTAATCTACTCGAATCAGCATCGCATCGCCTTGCGCGTGGCCGGAGCAGATACCGCAGACGCCCCACCCTCCGCCTCTGCGTTTCAGCTCATAACCTAACGTCATTGCGATTCTGGCTCCGGTTGCCCCGATGGGGTGACCATAGGCAACCGCCCCGCCGTTGACATTCACCTTTTTATACATCTTTTCTTTAGTCATACCCAGAATGGAACGGCAACTCACCAGCGCCACGGCGGCGAAGGCTTCATTGATCTCGATGATATCCATTTGATCAAGTGTCATATCGTTTTGCTCCAGGATTTTTTTGATAGCCAATCCCGGCACGGTGGCGATATCTTTGGTTGGCTGTGATACTTCAGCATAATCAACAATAGTAAATATAGGTTTAAGACCAAGTTCATCGGCTTTCTCTCTGCTCATCAAAAGGCAGACGTCACCGCCGTCATTGACGCCCGGCGCATTGCCGGCAGTTACACTCCCGGGCTGACCGGTCACGGTGCTTAGATGACCAAACACAGGCGGGAGTTTGGCGAGTCCCTCCAAAGTTGTCTCCGGACGCGGTCCTTCGTCCTTATCCATCACCGTCACTTTTTTACCCTGCTTGACTTCCACAGGAAAAATTTCATCATCGAGTTTCCCCTCGTTCATCGCCTTAACTGCTTTCATTTGCGAATTGAGCGCCCACTCGTCTTGATCCTCACGCGTAAAGCCGAACTCATCGGCCACTTCCGAGCCATGAATGGCCATATGCCTGTTATAGAAGGCATCCCACAGGCCATCATAAACCATGGCATCCACAACGCGGCCATTGGGTAATCCCATCCTCATGCCCCAGCGCATATCCGGCAGGACAAACGGGCAATTGCTCATGCTTTCCTGACCGCCGGCGATACAAATATCCGCACGCCCCAACAGGATCATTTGAAAAGCAAGATCAATTGTCTTGATGCCCGAAGAGCAAACTTTATTAATGGTAATGGAAGGCACGGATTCCGGCACTCCTGCTAGAATAGTTGCCTGACGACTGGGAACCTGGCCGCAACCGGCAGGAACAACCTGCCCCATAAAGATATAGTCCACATCCGCCGGTTTTACTTTGCCTTCAGTTCGGCGTAAAACTTCCTTGATCGCCATCGCGCCAAGTTCCATTGCTGAAAAATCTTTGAGCGCGCCGCCCACCTTGCCGTAAGGCGTCCGGCAGGCTTCCACACAAACCACTTCCCGGAATTTTTTGTGCGGATTTTTTATTTTTCTACCCATTGTAGTAAAGTCCGGTTTTCTTTCACCAAACTTCGCAATAAGCGCGTTCTTATAGATATCTGATTTAGTTTTATCCAGTTTTTGCGGCACCTTAGACATAACAATCCCCCTCCTGTATTATCCTACTATAATGATTTCTTAATGCCGTAGCGAAGTCCGCTACGATTGGAAATAATTTCACGATTTATTTTTTACATATTGATTTGTTTGTGTCAACTGTTTTGGTTAAAGCAAAGTACAATTGCTTGAAAATCCAGAGGGAATAATACATTTGACGAATATTAAATAATAAGATAAGCTTCGATTCAATAAAGGTATAGGAGGTATTTGTATGCTTGAAGGGCTTATGCAACCGACGCACCTCATAATCATCTTAGTCATAGTTTTGATTATCTTTGGTCCGGGTAAACTGCCGGAACTTGGAGGCTCAATAGGTAAAGCAATCAGAGGGTTTAAGCAGGCAATGAATGAACCTGAGAAAAAACCTGAAGATGAAACAAAAAAGATCGACGATCAAACCAAACAATAAAAAATCCGGATTCGCTAATGAACAAACAATTGACGTTGAGAATCTCGGTATTATTGTTACTGGTTGCGCTGACAGTTTATCTTCTTATTCACTTTGACCTGTTTAGATTTTTTCAGAACAGACATCAAATAGTTCAATTCATTAGGTCTTACCCTTACGATGAACTGATCTTTATTTTTATTCAGATTATACAAGTTGTAGCGGCTCCGATTCCCGGAGAGGTTACGGGTCTAATCGGCGGTTATCTCTACGGGCCTTTATGGGGAACCATATATTCCACCATCGGCCTTACCATTGGTTCTTGGATTGCCTTTTTATTAGCACGCTTTTTTGGCGAACCGCTTCTAGAAAAAGTTGTCAAAAAAGAAGTCTTCGAAAAATTCGACCATTTTATGGAACATAGAGGACTGACTGTTTCTTTTCTGCTTTTTCTGATTCCGGGATTTCCCAAAGATTATTTATGCTACATCATGGGCGTCAGCCGTATTCCGACATTGACATTCATTATCATATCCACCATCGGCCGTTTCTTTGGCACGATGATGCTTTCCATCACTGGCGACATCGCGGAACATGAACAGTATCTTCTCCTTGCCATAGTCATTGCCGCAGGAATTGCCGTCTTTGCTCTTGCCTATTATCATCGTGATCGCTTACTGGAAATACTCAAAAATAAAAAGAATGACCAGCCGAATAATCCCAATTCATAACAAACACAATCCTTACCCTATTTATGTCCAAGATTCCCTTAACATACAAAACCGAAATTCTTATAGTTTACCCATGGCTAAGCAATGTCTTATCAAAAAAATACGCCAAATATATTCTTGACATTTCATTAAAATTAGCGTTTTTTAACACCTAAATATAAGGTGACGAATCATATGTGTATTATTTTGCCCCAAGCAAGGAATTGATTTATTTTTTTCAACAATAAATTGAACAGGGAGGGAACGTATGGAAAGATTTAAGTCATGGTTGGTTATTCGTGTTGCTGTAGTTTTTTTAGTTATTGCAATGGTGTCTGCATGCGGAATTGTCAGCGCAGTATGGATAAGGGATGCCAACCGTAACGATGTGGTGAATGTCGGCGATTCCATCTTTGCACTGTCCGGCAGAATTCATGATTATCTGCAGAGTTATGCCGGCCTGACCTTCCGCCGGTATAGCGTTTCAGGCGCTATGGTAAATAGTGGCGTTATTCCTGATATTGCCAGCCAATACGCCACGGCAAAAAGTGATCATGCATATATCAAGACTATTTTTATGGACGGCGGTGGTAATGACATTTTAATCCCTGCTATCGCGTTTGATCCTTACAACTGTAAAGTTGATTGGTGGGAATCAGGCCTTTCATCATCATGCAAATCTCTGATCGATGATGTGTATGTTGATACAGTGACTCTTTTGAACCAGATGGGCAAAGACGGCGTGCAGAATATCATTTTTCAGGGTTATTATAATGTTAAAAATGGTGTTTTCGGAAGCACGAAGTTACTCCAGGCAGTAGATTATGGTGATAAAAAACTCAAAGAGGCAGTCACGAATGCAACTGCGGCAAACAATTATCGCGTGTTCATTGATCCGCGGCCGTATATTGTTAATTCCGATATCATCATCGATGGCATCCATCCGACTGATTCAGGTTCAAAGAAACTTGCAGACTTGATCTGGGTCAAACTCCAACCCCTTCTTTAGGATTTGGAAATATAATATCAGTTTGCGGTCTTCAAAAATAACCAAGGGTCACGGAAGCTTGAAAAAATGTTCCGTGACCCTGTTGTATTTCATGCACCTGAATTATATTCAAACAAAATAGGGTTATGGGGATAAAGGGAAACATGGGTGGCAAAATAAAAAAAATATGGGTGGCAATCGGCATTGTGGTATTAGTATCTGTAATCGGTCTTTGCTATTATTTAATTACGCGTGATGCAGGTGACAGGCCTGCTCAATATAGTATCTCAAAAGATGGCGGACAACCTTCCGTTGTTGATAATGATTCTTTTAGTGATCAGATCGTCAATCAATTGAAGAAGTACTATGGCAAAACGATAGCGGAAAAGAGTACTCAGGCGAGCCTTATCAATGTAAGGGATTTTATAATGGGTACTCAACCGGTGGATGGGAAAGCCTTGTTTTATGCTATTATCAAGCAGGCATTCCCGGATTATGCAAATGACATCATGAAAACTTTGGATAAAATGGACCTATATAACCGTTGGCTTGCGGACAATAAAAAAATGCTTATTCAAATGACAGCGGGTGAAAGGTCTGCCGCCTTATGGAAAGAGAGGCGGGAACTTTTTGGCGATGATGCAGAAAAGATATGGTCGGGTGATGTGCTGGCAACAGAAGCGAGAAAAGCAAAAGTGCAAGATACTCTGGCCATTTTAAATAAATCTGACAATACGACTATTGATAAAAAAATTGAAACGTTTCAGGGCGCTCTCCATAATGCGTATAAAGGAACGCCGGAAGAATTTATACTGGAACAGAATCATCTTATGGCCAAGGTATTTTTCAGTATTGATTCCGTCCAGGATGAACTTAAAAAGATGACCCCGGAACAGCGCCAACGGGAAATGGACAACATTCGCCGGAAAATGGGATTTCCGGAGGAACAGATTGAAGAAATGGGAAAACGCGACGCAGATCGAGAACAGCGCTGGGAAAACGGTTTGAATTACATGCAGGAGCGCGAGGATGCCGTAAAGGAATTCAAAGGACCGGAAAGAGAAGAGAGATTGAAAGCGCTGAGAGAGCAGTATTTCCAGGATGAAGCTAAAACAATTGAACTCGAGGAAAAAGATAATTTTTTCCGATTCAATAGACCGCGCATATATGGGAGAAATTAACCCCAAAAGAGAGACATTTTCTTTTTTTCATGATTTAGTTTTTAATAGCTACGGATCAATTCCCCGCGTATTGCTGCTAATGACCTGCGGAGCTTTCTCCTTATATTTTTCTTTTGTCCAATACTTTGGCGATTTTCCCGTCCTTTCTGGGTAAGCTTTTTGCTTCCACCAGCTTTACAGAAACATTAATGCCGGCAACAGAGTTGATGCGTTTTTTAACCTGCTCCAAAAAAGACCGCTGTTTTTGCAGTTCCAACGCAAAGATTTTGTCTGTAATCTCAATAACGATTTCTATGCTGTCCATTGCTGCGTTGCGCGTTACAACAATTTGATACGGTGCAGCGCCGCCAGCGACACTGAAAATTGCTTCTTCAATCTGCGAAGGATAAACATTTACTCCTCGAATTATAAGCATGTCGTCAGAACGCCGCACTACTCTTTTCATGCGTACTAAAGTTCTGCCGCATGGACAAATAGAATAATCAAGACTGGTAATGTCTCTTGTCCGGTAACGAATCATCGGGTAAGCTTCCTTCGCTAACGTGGTAATCACAAGTTCGCCTTCGGCACCGGGCGGCATCACGGCGCCTGTATCCGGATTAATAATCTCCGGTAAAAAAGCGTCTTCATATATATGCATGCCGTTTTTGTGCGAACATTCGCCGGCGATGCCGGGACCAATCACTTCGGAAAGACCGTAATTGTCGGTGGCGCTGATGTATAGCTTCCGCTCAATTTCGCCGCGCATCGATTCCGACCACGGTTCTCCTCCAAACAGCCCAAATCTAAGCGAAAGAGATTGGGGATTTACGCCCATTTCCTCCATTCGTGACGCCAGCTCCAGAGCGTAACTTGGTGTGCTGACAAGCACCGTTGATTTATAATCCTGCATAATCATAATTTGCTTTTCTGTGTTTCCTGTGCCCATGGGAATAACAGACGCGCCAATAGTTTCCGCGCCATAATGCACGCCAAACGCGCCGGTAAAAAGACCGTAATGAAAAGCTATCTGCACTAAATCATCGGAAGTGACGCCGGCGGCGGTCATAAAGCGCGCTACAAGATTAGACCAGAGGCGAATATCGTTTTTTGTGTAACCGACAACAATCGGCTTGCTGGTGGTTCCGGAGGAAGAATGAATACGGACAACTTCCCGCAGAGGCACAGCAAACATACCATAAGGATAGTTGAGATTTAAGTCATCCTTGGTGGTGAGCGGCAGTTTTGTCAAATCAGCAAGAGTTTGAATATCTTCCGGATTGATACCCAGTTCATTAAATTTTTTCCGGTAATGGGTAACATTCTTGTGAACCCGATTGATTGTCGTCTGCAATCTTTCCAACTGCAGCTGCTCGAGTTCATCGCGTGATATGCATTCATTTTTCGTATCCCAAATATTCATAGCAAATCCTTTCTTTTATCTTTCCCAAATCTCTTTCTTATCTCTTCCCAGATACGCCCGTTGAACATCTTTATTTTGTAGTAACTCGGCCGCGGTTCCTTCCAGAATCAAGCGACCGGTTTCAATAACGTAACCGCGATTAGCCATCTTCAAGGCGGCTCGCGCGTTTTGCTCGACCAGAAGAACCGTAGTATTACTTTGGCGGGAGAGAGTTCCGATAACCTTGAAAATTTCCTGAGAGATCATTGGCGCAAGCCCCATGGAAGGTTCGTCCAGAAGCAGCAATCTGGGTTTGGCCATGAGCGCGCGGCCGATAGCCAGCATTTGCTGCTCACCCCCGGAGAGAGTTCCTGCCAGTTGTTTGCGTCTTTCACGCAGAATGGGGAACAAGCCGTACACCATCTCGATTGTTTGTTTGGCTTCTACCTTACCCGCTTTTGTTTTGTATCGCAGGTAAGCACCCAGTTCAAGATTGTCTTCCACGGACAGAGGTTTAAAAACCTGCCTTCCCTCCGGCACCTGAGAGACGCCTAGCTTAACGATAATGTGCGGGGCAAGGGAGGCAATCGGAGTATTATCAAAGACAATTTCACCGCTTTTCGGCGGCACAATGCCCGACAAGGTATTAAGCAGAGTGGTTTTGCCGGCGCCGTTTGCACCGATCAACGTAACAATTTCACCTTCCGCCAAGTGCAGAGAAACATTCTTCAGCGCGTGAACCTGACCGTAAAAGGTGTTGATGTTTTTTATTCTTAACATGGTTTTTTAATTTGTCATTGAGAACGCACGACAGTGCGTGTGGCAATCTTAATTCAGATTTCTCGCTACGCTCGAAATGACAATCCTCTACCTACGATTCTCCCAGATATGCCGCTATTACTGCCTGGTTCTCCTGAATTTCCCGCGGAGTTCCTTCGGCCAGTTTTCTCCCCAGATTCAAAACAATAATTGACTCACAAATATCCATCACCAATTCCATGTCATGCTCGACCAGCACAACCGTTATTCCCAGTTCTTTGATCCTGCGGATGAGACCGGCAAGTTCAATAGTCTCGCGGCTGTTTAGCCCTGCGGCCGGTTCATCCATCAATATGATTTGCGGCTCCACTGCCAGTGCCCGGGAAATCTCCAAAAGCCTTCCCTTGCCGAATGGCAAGCTGCCGGCGGTCTGATCAGCTAATTCCGCAAGACCGGTAAATTCCAGCCAGTGAAGCGCCTTTTCTTTGATATATTTTTCTTCCCGAATCTGGCCGGGGAGCTTGAACGCGCAGGAAAAAATACCGCTCTTGCTTTTTGTATGCAGCCCCACCATAACATTTTCCAGCACCGTCATTTGTCCAAACAGCTCGATGTTTTGGAATGTGCGCACCAAACCGAGCGAGGCCAGCGCTTCTGCTGCTAAAAGCGATATGTTTTTTTCCCCAAGATAAACCTGCCCCGATGTCTGCGTATAAAGGCCGGTCACGATATTAAAGAGCGTAGTTTTTCCCGCACCGTTTGGGCCGATAATTCCGGTGATTGACCCTTTGGTAACTGAAAGGGAAACATCTTCCAGAGCGGTAAGTCCGCCGAATATTTTGTTTATGCCGTCTAGCCTAAGCATTGCTTTGCTTCCCTCGAATTTTGCTTGCGACAAATTTTGCCAGCATCGAAAGCCCGCTAATCAGGCCGCCGGGCATATACATAGTGATCAGGATGAGCATCAGTCCATAAAGAACAATATCAAAATCCTTAAACACGCGCAATAATTCCGGAAGCATCGTTAAAATTGCCGCACCCAGGAATGAACCATAAATGCTGCCGAGCCCCCCAATAATTACCATCGTCACCAGTTCCACGGAAAAATTAAAACCAAAGGCAACAGGTGAAATAAAAGTCATGGTGTGCGCATAAAGGCTTCCCGCGATAGCTGATAAAAGAGCGGATACAGTGAATATCTGTACTTTCAGGACACGAGCATTGACACCCATAACGCGGGCTGCCACCTCCGAATCATGAATAGCACGAAGCGCGCGGCCGATTCGGGATTGAGACAAATTGATCGATAATAACATCACGCCCAAAGTAAATATCCAGATCAGATAATAATTATTCCAGTCATTATCAAATATTAGTGAACCGATGTGAAGGTTGGGAATACCGGATAAACCTGACGGGCCACCGGTCCAACCGACAGTTTCATTAAAGGTTATATACATGATTATGCCGAAGCCCAGAGTGGCCATTGCCAGGTAATGCCCTTTTAACTTCAAAATGGGGAACCCGATGACAAAAGCCAACCCCGCCGAGCAAAATCCCGCAAGCCCCATGGCCTGCCAGGGGTCAATCGCAAATCGAGTGGTCAGAATGCCGGAGATGTATGCCCCTAATCCGAAAAAAGCGGCGTGCCCCAGGGAAATCTGTCCCGCGTATCCCAAAAGCAGATTGAGAGCTACGGCCAGCATTGTGTTGATGCCGATGAAAACCAGTACATTTAAAAAATAGCTGCCCTTTAAAAATAATGGCGTCGCTAGCACCGCTGCGGCAAAAAATAAAAAAATGAGTATCTGGCGTTTTTCTTTCGTCATAGTTTACGTAACAAAAACAAAGGGCCGTGCAGGTTTTAAACTCTCTGTGTCTCTTTCTTTTTGAATAATCCTTCCGGTCGAACAAACAGTATCAGCAGCAGAATAATAAAAGCGATGGCGTCTTTATAGCTTGCCGAGATGTAGCCCGCGCCCAAAGATTCCAAAAGCCCCAGTAGAAGTCCTCCCAACACGGTTCCCAGGCCGCTGCTCATCCCGCCGATGATCACCGCGATAAATCCCTTGAGCCCCAGCATTATGCCCACGTCATATGATGTCATCGTGAGTGGCGCGATAATTATTCCGGCCATTGATCCGATAGCGGCACTAATGACAAAGGAGAGCAAAACCATGATTTTTACATCGATGCCGACAAGGCTTGCGGCATAAGAGTTATATGCACAGGCACGCATGGCTTTTCCGGTAATTGTAAAATTAAAAAAGGCCTTGTTTAGAATAATGATCAAAATGCTTATGCCGAAAATCCAGAGATGCTGAGGTAGAATAGTAGCCCCCGCGATATACAGAGGATCGTTGCCCGAAAAGGGTGGCAGCGCGTGGGTATCTTTACCCCAGATCAGCATTGCCGCGCCGCGTAGGAAAATGCTGGCACCGATCGTGATGATAATGAGGCTGAGCGGCTTAGCATTTTTTAGCGGTCGAATCGCCAGGCGTTCAAAGACAATGCCAACCACTGTGGCAAGTGTTATGGCCAATGCAATTGCCGGTACGAGGGGCAATTGTAAAAAAACCAGAAAAAATATTGTCAGCATACCGCCCAGCATGACAAATTCACCCTGAGCAAAATTGATGATGCCGGTTGCGTTATGGATAATAGCAAAACCAAAACCAATCAGCGCGTAGATCGCGCCGTTGGAAAGACCGGATAAGATATACTGTGCTAATTGGCTGGAGTTATCCATCAAATGTGTTTGCCCAAAAGATATTAACGCGGTGCAATCATTGCACTATTGACTGCACCGCGTTTTTGTTGGCCTATCTTAAATCAATTTTTATTTAACTAAAGTCCACGCCTGATTTTTAACTTGCACCAGAACAAAAGCGTCTTTAGTTAATCCGGCATGGTCTTGCGGAGAATAGCTGAAGGTTCCGCCGATACCGGCAAACTTTTTAGTTTTTTCCAGCTGATCGCGAATTGCTGCGGGATTGTCGCCACCTTTTTCAATGGCGCCTTTGAGCAGCATCATCGCGTCCCAGGCATGACCGCCAAAATGATCACCTTCAACGTTGTAGAGCTTGGAATAACTATTTATGTAGCTAAGCAGTTTCTTTTTTTGCGGTTCTTTATTGGACATTTGATTGGCAACAATGACACGGCCGGAAGGAAGAATAATTCCCTCCGCAACATCCCCGGCAAGTTCAATGAATTTTTTGGAGGAAACACCGTGGCTCATAAACAAAGGCAGTTTGATTCCCAGTTGCTTGACGTTTCTGGCGACAATAGCCGGCCCGGGATTAGTGCCCCAGCAAATAATTGCCTGCGCTTCACCGCCGCGAATTTTTGTCAATTGAGCGGTCATGTCCGTATCTTTGGGGCCGTAAGTTTCATCGGAAATTATTTGAAAGCCGGCTTCTTTTGATTGCAGGACAAGTTGCTCTCTTCCTGACGAGCCGAAACCATCTGATACCGTCAGCAGGGCTATTTTATTAATTTTTTGTTTCTTTAGATACTCAAATATTCTGGCTACTGCCAGTATATCATTTTGCGCGGTCTTGAAAATCCATTTTTTAACCGGATCGGTAATCTTACTTCCTGCGGCGCAGGTAATAAGCGGTATTTCGGCTTTTTCAACTATGTTGAGTATAGCCATACTTTCACCGGTTGTGCTGGGGCCAATGATCGCCACTACTTTATCATCTTTAATTAGCTTATTGACTCCCTGCACGGCTTTGGTGGCATCTCCCTGAGTATCTATAACTATAAGCTCCAATTGACGTCCTTTTATGCCGCCGGCCTTATTTATCTCGTTTACCAGCATCTGTGCAGTATTGCGTTCCGGCTCGCCCAGAGGTGCTGCCGGCCCGGAAACAGAGAATAGCGCTCCAATTTTAATCGGAGGAGGAGCAGCTATAACTGATCCGGCCATCAACAAAGTAATTACTAAGGCAAAAAATATTCTCCAAATACTTTTGAACATAAACACCTCCCCTGATTAAAATATAAATTTTTCATACTAATTGTGAAATATTATCAGCTAATTGTAGGAAACATAAATCATAGATAGGATTTAGTGTCAAACGAAAAAAAGCAGATGGAGGGAGGAAGAAATTTCAGGCCGCATGACCACTTGCGGCTAAGCAAACATCGCCGGGTCAGGTGACCCGGCCTACATCAGATTCCCTATTCGATCTTATTGTTTGTTGTGTGGAAAAAGCCAGCTCGTTTCGGCCGCATAAATACTGTAGCTGGGAAATACCCGCGCAAGCTTGTCTTCCTCCCATTTCGCCCTTAATAGCTGGATAACAACAATCAAAGTAATGATAAAAAAATTAAGCAGTGAAAAACGCCAGATAGCAACAGCCAGAGCCGTGAGTATTTCTCCTGAATAAATTGGATGCCTGACGAAACGATAAGGGCCGCTTGTGACTAACTCCCGTGCCTCCACTGTAATGCTGAATGAACGCCTCAGTGTCCACAGACCCCAAAAGGTCAGTGCTGTTGACGCGGTCATCCAGTAAAAAATAACTTGGAGAGCAAGGGGCTTTACGGCAATAAATAAATTCGGCGGGGAGAAGAGCAAAGCAAAAGGAAGTATTCCGCCGATCAGCGGGACAATGATTTCTCTTGTCCCGCGTGACCGGCAAACTGGATCCTGACGAATCAAGTAGCTGACAAGGAAGGCTATAAAGATCAGCGTTTCCATGAACCAAAGCGGCTTGACCATGTAAAGGTTATACGAAGAAACACGCTGGCTTAGAAAAACAATAAGGACAGCAATGATGCCAATCCTGATTGCTAGATGTATGATTCGTGCCGGTACATACTTCTCCAGCCAGCCGAAAGGATCAAAATCTTTCACTTGAACTCCAATAAGCGCACATTATGCACACCGATTATGATGTCATTAATCCCGATACGCTTTGCTATCGGGATAGTTCGACTAACACATTTCAATTCACTGCGTTTTTGAAATGTGAGTCTCACTAAACTTTAATGTTCCCGGCTTTCATTGTCTTTGTGGCCTTGAAGATGTCCAGCGGGAACTTTTTGTAAACTTCTTCTAGTTTTGCCAGAAGCACCGGATAGCCGATGCTTTGAGCCAGCACAAAGGGTCCGAAAGGTGAACCGCCGCCGTTGGCCATGGCCAGATCAATCTCTTTGGGATCATCCGCGACACCCTCTTCCAATATTTTGGTTGCCTCGTTGATTTGCAGAGAGATTAAGTGGTTTACATCAAATTCCTTTGTGGCTTTGGAAAGATCGATATTCGGTCTTCCCTGAGACCAGTCATAAAAACCCTTTCCGGTCTTTTTGCCGAGATTGCCGGATTTCAGGTAGGACATAAGCGCGTCAGAGGGTTTGTATTCCTTGGAAAGAACTGTAGCAAAATATTCCAGGCCGTGTGCGGCAACATCAATACCCACATAGTCCACAAGCTCAAAAGGCGGCATCGGCATGATCGGCTTTAGTGCCGCATCCAGCTCTTCCGGTAAGGGATGTCCGGCTTCCAGAATTTTGGAAAGCAATACCAGTGTGGGCTCGTTGACCCGGTTATAAATAAACCCCGGCGAGTCTTTCTTTACAATAACCGGAACTTTTTTAATCTTTTTGGCAATCTCATATCCGATGGCAACGGATTCATCGGAAGATTTACCGCCTTTGATAACTTCAACAAGCTTCATGAGGATGGCCGGATTGAAAAAATGATAACCAATGACTTTATCCGGTCTTTGAGTGGCAGAGGCTATTTCCGTGATGCTGATGTTCGAGGTATTGGATGCCAAAATCGCGTGTTTTGGAGCAAATTTATCCAGATCGGCAAATACGCTTTTTTTGAGCTCCAGTTTTTCCGGCACTGCTTCAATGATAAAATCGGCATCTTTCACCGCTGTCTGCAGATCAACCATCGGCGTAAGACGCGCCAGAGCATCAGTATATGCCTCCGGAGTCAATTTTCCTTTTTCCTTGAATTTGTCAAAACTCGCCTTGATGCCGGCCATACCCTTATCCACATACTTCTGTTCGATATCGCGCAGCACAACTTTATACCCGCCTAACAGACAACAGGCCGCGATTCCGTGCCCCATGTCACCCGCGCCAATCATGGCAATTTTTTTTACGTCTTCAGTTTTCATTATAAATTTCCTTCCTTTCAGTATGATATTAAATGTATAAGTCCCTCCTCAGAGACTCACTATCACCGCCACTCATTCCCAATATTTTTACCAACTATTTGCGAAATTAGATATCATTTTTTTTGTGATCACCATTGCTTGATTTGTTCATTCCGCATTCCTTTGTATGAGTTTCGGGATTTCTGATTCACAGGGAACGCCGGTGGCGCAAAGGCCACATCCATAAATAAAGATGTGATAATGCTTGTTGCAATACTTAAGGGAATCAGCAACCTTTTGATAACAGGTTTCCTTATTGTGGGCATGCTCTGCTGTTATGGCCGCAACCGGGCAACGCTTCGCGCATTTTAAGCACTGCCTGCCCTGATAATGCAGACAGTTGGCATGGATATCCTCCGGCCGCTGACGATTTGGCGTGAGCTTCAAATTGACCACAAAGCTGCCAAGACGATGCGCAGCACCTTTCTCCGTGATCAGGAAGTCATGCATCCCGAAGGTGCCAAGCCCGGCTGCATAAGCGATATGCCGGTGTGACCAGGGGGATGCCCATCCTACTTTCGGATAGCGCTTTTTATTGAACATGGGGGTCACATCCGGCGCAATGGCCAGAATTCCCTGTCCCATCAGGTCGGTCACAATCTCACGCACAAAAGTCTGGCTGAAGATTTCGCCCAGAAGCCGCGTCTGCGCCCATCGCTCTGCCGGCCATTCAACGGCGGCGGCATTATCCTGTTTGGTGTTCCGGGAAAATGGCATGACAAAAGAAATCACGCTAAGATCTTCCGGATCCGGCGGTTTGACGCCGTTATTTTCCGCTTGCCAGCGCATGATTTCCCAAGGGGTAAAATGGTGAGGTCCGATGACTTCTTTAAATCGATCAAAAATCGGATCATTGCCACGAACAAATCCAACCAGCGGTTCTTCGAAAATTCGTTCGCCCAAAAAGGGGTACTCCATCTGGTTGTCCGGATGACCGGCAATTTTATCTTTAATAGTCCGAATAAACCAATCTTCATCCAACAGAGTATTCGTATCGCGCAAGCGGGCATTCTGATTCAGGGCTGGTTGCGGAGGGAAAAACATCCCCCGCATCTCGCCTATCGCATTTTTCATTCCCTCAATATCAGACAGGAATGAAACCCGGCGATATCGATCTTTCATACCCTTGCGTTTACTCATTTTCTAACCCTACGACTTATTTTCTTCGTCATAACTGATCCCCTGTTTTCTGTTTCTAATTTTGTTTCATAACACCATTGTCATTTCGTTTAAAAGCTTTTTCAGGTCAGCGGGAAGTGCGGTGTTAGCCGCAGCAATGGTCAATTTCGGCACGCCGCCGAAGATCTGGTAGGCATGATTGAGCACCCGGTCATCCCAGATAGTCTGCAGATCGTTTTTGATCAAGGTGTCGGAGGCTATGGTCGGTTTCCATCCTCCCAATTTGCCAACGACAAAGTAATTGGCCAAACGGGCGACAAGCGGACTGTTATCGACAAGCCCATCCTGTTTATCTGCAGGTATTTGGCGTCTGTTTTCCAGAAGCCATGCCAGCGACACCATGTCGTGGGCAACAACCGATTCCGACGCGATGATCAGTCCGGTTTCGGGTTGATGAACATATCCCGTGTCCGGGCCGAAGGTGGTAAGGATTTTATCTGCGGCACAAATAACCAGGCGCTGCTTTTGGAGCAGTGTTCGGGCAGTATTGGCTTCGGCAGTTTTCTCGTGAAAAGTGGCGGCGTCCCGATGGTATTCCAGACGCGTGTCCGTCCGCCAGTAGCCAACCGCAGCCTTCAAGCCCAGGGTGCAGCCGGCTAAAACATGACGTCCGCAGCGGGGCATGAGGATGATGTGCTGCACTTCTTTGAGGATATTGGGCATCATCAGCCCACTCTGCCAGTGGGTGCCTTCAGTCATCGGATCTTCATAAAAGGCGTTCCATCCGGCTTCTTCAAAAAAATGAAGTTCCCCACCGGCGGCCTCAGCTGCTTTGGCTATGCCTGCGGCCTTCATCAATTTGCGGGTACTGCCGGAGAGGCCGGTAGGCGAAAGTTTTACGTGCCCAATTCCGGACATATCGCCCACGATAACCCGACCGGCGCCTTTTTCCTTGAGCAGCGCCACCATAGCGGCGATGGCGACAGGGCTGGTGGTTGATGGGTATGATGAGCCGGAGTTGATGGCTGGCTTGATAAAGACAGTATCATTTTTCCCTAACCAGGAAAAATCGGAGGCTGCCAGAGCCGATTCCCGAATGGCCGATTTTATGGCCGCTTCAGAAGATCCCTTAGTAACTCCCGCAAGAATGACGCTGGCTTGACGATCCGATGCCGGCGGCATGACTTGGGAAACCGCTTTGGAAGCACCGGAACTTTCAGTAGAACCGCACGCGGCCAGGGCCGATACGACCGCCACACCTTTCAAAAAATCTCTTCGTTTCAAAAGCCACTCCCGTAAATTCTATATTATATTCTCAAGATTGAAATTATATATTTATGTGGGTAATTTAATCACCAGCGGTCCGCGGGTTGCCTCCATGATATTGGATACCGGCAGGTTGTTTTCTAAAAGATGCCTCATGGCTATCATATATTTATTGATATGCCGAAAGAATTTTCTGTGCCCCTCGCACAGATAATTCAATCCCGGTTCTTTCTGCAACGTTGCAGCAAAACGATGCTTCGGACATCCCCCGTGACAGGCGAACAGGACATCGCATTCCCGGCAGCATTGCGGAAGCGATGTCTCTTTGCGCGTACCAAATGCTTTTTGCTGAGGGGCATCAATCAGACGTTTCGGATCACTCGAAAGAACATTCCCCAATAAATAACGGGGGCACATGAAGTGATCACAGGCGTATATATTGCCGTCATGCTCCATGATTACGGACCTGCCGCATTGCCGCGAGAACTGACAGACTGTTGAATCCCCACCCATCCAGCTCATCAGTGCCCATTCAAAATTCATGACAAATGCTTTACCCACATCGTTTCTCACCCACTCTTCAAAAATACTGATGAAAAAATCTCCATAGCTGTTGGGCTCCACCGCCCAGGGAGTCACATTGGCAATGTTTTCCACCCCGACATCAGGAGGCGCGGCAAGTTTTAAGCCCAGCGCGTGAGTGTCATCATCGGGCATCCGTTCGACAATCGGAATAAACTGGATGAACTCGACACCGTGATCTTTGAAAAAATGATACACATCCAGAGGCCTGCGCGCGCTTTCCCGGGTGATACAGGCAAGCACGTTATATTCCACACCGTGTTTCTGCATAAGTTCAACGGCCTTCATTACGGAACTGAATGTGCCCCTTCCCCATCCATCAACACGATAGAGGTTATGAATATCCTCCGGCCCGTCCAGACTGATGCCAACGAGAAAATTATTTTTGGCAAGAAATTCGCACCACGCGTCATCCAATAAGATGCCATTTGTCTGTAGAGAGTTGGTGATCCTCTTGCCGTGGCTATATTGTTTTTGCAGCCTCACCGCTTTTTTGAAGAAATCCAATCCCATCAACATAGGCTCGCCACCTTGCCACGCAAAGGGTATTTCCGGAATATCATTTGAGCGAATATACTTTTGGATAAATGCCTTCAGCACCTTATCCGACATGCGGTAATTCTCATTTTCAGCAAAAAGAGCCTTTTTCTCCAGATAAAAACAATACTCGCAGTTGAGATTGCAAACAGGGCCAATGGGCTTTGCCATGATATGAAAACCAATTGCAGAGGCTTCATCCGGCGGATTCTCCGATATTCGATTAGCATTCATTTCCTTGTTTGACATATCTATCTCAGCTCTCTTATTATCCCTCATATCCTACCCTATCCTAGAGCAAATAGTGCGTGGCGATCACGCTTACAAGGATATAAGGTACATTCCTAATCATTCAGCCAAAAATATTTATTAATGGATTCAAAAGCGACTTTGACCATTAAATCGATATCTTCTTCTTCCACTATATAAGGCGGCATGAAATAGATGACGTTTCCCAAGGGCCGAAGGAGCACTCCCTTTTCCAGGGCGATCTTGTAAATACTGTAGCCAACTCGCTTCTGCCAGTCAAAAGGTTTTTTGGTGTGTTTGTCTTCCACCAGTTCCAGCGCACCGATCATGCCGAACTGGCGGTATTCACCTATATGCAAGTGAGAGTCCGCAAGTGGTTTTACCTTATCGGCAATCATTTTGGCTTTGATTTCATTTTTTGTCAGCACATCTTCATCTCTAAAAATAGCAAGGGATTCGCAAGCGGCGGCACAGGCCAAGGCATTGCCTGTGTAGCTGTGGCTGTGCATGAAGGCCTTCAGTTCTTTGTAATCTCCGTAAAAAGCTTGATAAATTTCATCGGTGGTAAGCACAAGCGACAAAGGCAAATATCCACCCGTGATACCTTTGGACAGACACAGAATATCGGGGCTGACTTGGGCATGCTCGCAGGCGAACATCTTGCCGGTACGGCCGAAGCCGACGGCGATTTCATCGGCAATGAAATGAATGTTGTAGTCCGTGCAGAGCTTCCGCAGTTTCTTTAAATACAGCGGCGGATATATTTTCATTCCCGCCGCGCACTGGACAAGCGGTTCGATAATGATGCCACAGATCTCTTCGGAGTGTTCAACAACAATCTTTTCCAGAGATTCAAAACACTCGGCCGCGCAATTCTCCCGACAATTGCCATAGGAGCAGCGATAACAATCCGGCCCTGTGGCTTTGAAAGTGTTTAGCAGAAGGGGCTGATAAATTTTACTGTACAGATCAAGATCACCTACAGAAAGAGCCCCCAGCGTTTCTCCGTGGTAGGCATCGGTAATGGCCGCAAAACGAGTTTTCTTTGGATGGCCTGTCTGCTGGTGATAATGAAAACTTAATTTGAGGGCCGCTTCGACGGCTGATGAGCCGTTATCGGCAAAAAATACTTTGGTGAGACCTTGCGGTGTTATGAGTACAATTTCTTCCGCGAGCTCGATTGCTTTCTTATGAGAAAAATTGGCAAAAATGACGTGCTCTAATTTTTCCAGTTGTTTACGAATCGCGGCATTGATTCTTTCGTTGCTATGCCCAAAGAGGTTCACCCACCAGGAGGAAACAGCGTCGAGATAAGACTTCCCGTCTATATCGTACAAGTACGCGCCTTTGCCCCGTTCAATGACAATCGGCGGAAAATCTTCATAATCCTTCATCTGCGAGCAGGGATGCCAGATATATTGCAAATCTTTTTTCTGCCAACTATTCATTGTTCTTCACCTTGCCGGAGAACACCCAGTTCATGTCCGATTTCGGCAATGCAATTTAATGCTTGCTCTAAATCCTCTCTTGTATGTGTGGCCATGATGCTGATGCGCAGACGGCTTGTGCCTTCAGGCACAGTTGGCGGGCGGATTGCCGAAACAAAAATATTGCGTTCCATCAAACGATTGCTGAAAGCAACTGCCAAATCCGGTGCGCCAACTAAGATGGAAATAATCGGCGCTTCATTTTCCGCAACATCAAAACCGTCCTTGCGAAGTTCCGCGCGAAACCAGGCGGCATTCGTCAGCAGTGTTTCCCTGCGCTGCGGCTCAGTTCGGACAATCTCCAACGCTTTTAACGATACAGCAATGGTTGCGGGAGACAAGGCTGTAGAAAAAATAAAGCTGCGAGATGTGTTTACCAGATAATCAATCATGCTTCGCTTCCCCGCAATGAAACCGCCTTCACTGGCCAGCGCCTTGCTGAGTGTTCCCATTTGAATATCGATTTCATCGCTCAAGCCAAAATAGTCCGCCGTGCCACTGCCATTGGGACCCAACACGCCTGTGGCATGGGCATCATCAACCATTAACATAATATTATTCTTTTTGGCTATCTCGACTATCGCCGGAAGAGGCGCAATATCTCCATCCACGCTGAAAAGTCCATCCGTAACGATCAGTGCTTGTCTGTTTGCATTATCCTGCACCCTGCGCGCAAGATCTTTGGTGTCGCAATGATTATAAACGATGATCTCGGCTCTGCTCAAACGGCAGCCATCGATGATGCTGGCATGATTTAAGCTATCGGAAAAGATCACCCAGCTTTTATCGGCAATGCTGGATATGGCGCCCACATTTGCCATATAGCCCGTATTAAAAAGCAGCGTTGCCTCAGTCTTTTTAAAAAAGGCGATTTCTTCTTCCAGCTTTTGGTGAATTTCATAGCTGCCAGTCGTCAGCCTGGAGCCACCAGAGCCAACTCCATATTTTTCGATAGCATCGAGCGCCGCCTGTTTCAGACGATCATCATTACAAAGCCCCAGATAGCTGTTGGAAGATAGCAGCAGATAATCTTTACCATCAATTTTTATATGCGGCCCCTGAGGAGTCTGCAGATGCATCATCTTGCGGTATAATCCGTTTTTTTTGATCTGGTCTAGTTTTTCGCTAAATCTTTTCATCCACTATATGCTTTCCATCAGTCTAATTATCTTTTTAATGTCAATATTTTTTTCAAACACATCGACGATGTTTCCCGGTTGAAGTTTTTCTGTATCAACTCCGGCAAGAGCAGGTACTGTAAAGATTGCGGAAATGTCGGAGAGCTTTCGAATTGTTTCAATGTTGTCTGTCTCTACCGGGGTTTTTCCGTGGCCGTTTAGAACGATTCCCTTGATCGTAAGTCCCGCGCTTTGAGCAAATCTGAGCGTCAACAGCGTGTGATTGATCGTCCCCAGGCCGGTACGGGCAACAAGCAGGCAGGGGAACCCCAGTTCACGGATGAGGTCATGCTGCATAAAACCTTGATCATTCAATGGCACAGCCAGACCGCCTACGCCTTCGGCTATAATCATTTCGTAACTGCTTTTCAAGTATTGCAATGTATCTTTGATAATAGCTACATCAATTGATCTTCCCTCCAGGCGGGCGGCAAAATGAGGGGCTACAGCATTTTTAAAGGAAAAAGGCGTTATGTTCTTGGGGTTTTCGGCAAAACCGGAAACTGTTTTAACAAATGAAGCGTCTGTTGATTGATAAGAGCCGCCCAGCAAAATTTGACCGCTGGCTACAGGTTTGAAATAGGCTGCATTGTATTTATCCAGCAGCAAATGCATCAAGCCTGCCGATACCACCGTTTTTCCTACTTCCGTATCCGTCCCGATGATGAATATTCCCTTTGACATTCAGTGATCCTCAATTATTTTAGTCTCACACATAATTGCAATATCAAAAGATGCAAGCCAAAGCAATCAAAAGACGGTGAAGCTATACAAAAGAAATCTTGACAGGCGCAGGATAATAGGTGAGTTTTCCCAAAGCCACCTCTAATAAATCAAGGAGATTGAAATTTGATTGAGAAGTTGAAGAACGAGACCATCAAGACAAAAGGGATTAGCGCAAGCGATGCGCTGGAGCTTTTTATCGAAGGCTCGAATAAGCCCTGGCGTGTCATGGCCGCTGCTTCCGAAATTCGCGAACACTTCAAAGGCAGAGAAATTATCCTTTGCGGCATTACTAATGCCAAATCAGGCAAGTGTTCCGAAGACTGCAAGTTTTGCGCTCAATCTTCTCATTACCCGACAGACGCTCCCATCTACCCGCTAAAAACCGCTTCGGAAATGATTACTGAAGCTGATGATGCCGCGCGCTCAGGCGCGGAGTTTTTCGGCATCGTTACCAGCGGCAAACGCATTAAAGCAAAAAAAGAATGGAATGAAATTTTTAAAGCTATAAAAGGCATTAACAAAATCGGGATCAAAGCCTGTGCTTCGCTGGGGTTGATTGATACCGAAAAGGCCAAAGAGCTTAAAGCAGCTGGGCTTTCCCGTTATCATCATAATCTGGAAACATCTCGCAGCTTTTTTAAGAATATCTGCACAACCCATGATTACGAAGAAGATGTGGAAACAATCCGAAACGTCAAAAAAGCCGGATTTTCGGTTTGCGCGGGCGCGTTATTCGGCATGGGAGAAAGTATAACCCATCGTATCGAGCTTGCGGCGACACTGCGGGAGTTGAATATTGATTCCGTTCCCATAAATATTCTCAATCCCATTAAGGGCACACCGCTGAGCCACATGCTGCCACTGTCGCCACTGGAAATTCTCATGACTATAGCTGTCTTTCGTTTTATGCTGCCGGATAAAGACATCAAGCTTTGTGGCGGCAAGGAAAAAAATCTGCGGCAACTGCTGCCTCTGGCAATTATGGCGGGAGCTAATTCTCTGATGACCGGCAACTATCTCACCACAACCGGCCGTGACAGCAAGCTCGATCAGGAAATGATCGCGGATCTGGGGCTTACTGCTACGCGTGAAGCAAACTATTGCCAGTGCAACGCAGAAGGGGGAAATACCTGTCTATCCTCAAAAAAAGTAAAAAGAAAAGCAGTAAAAGCAAAGTGCGCGGCAACACGCCCACAAAAGAAATGATCTACCACAGGACAGACTTAAGTTGATGGTGAGTGTAAAGATAGGTTCACTCACTTCTTCCTGTAACAGAGCATAGAACGATTTTCCCAGAAATGCTTTCTTTCAATCGGAAAGCTGCAATATCTATTTGCCATTTAATGGTGGTTGAAGTATAAAAAAAATCAATTCATTAAATAGGGGAATACTTCTATGCAAGCTAAGCTTTTAAGAATCTTCCTTGTCCTGTTTATTCTTATTTTAATCCACCCATCATCATTAATTGCCGTTACTGAACAGCGCACAGCGCTGGTCATCGGCAACAGCGCATACAGTTCCGGGCCGCTGAAGAATCCGGTCAACGATGCCACAGATATGGCCGCCATGCTCAAGAAACTCGGGTTTTTTGTTACGCTCAAGAGAAACGCCAGCTTACAGGAAATGGATGAAGCCATTGAGGCCTTTGGCAACCACCTGAAGCGCGGTGGCGTGGGATTATTTTATTATGCCGGTCACGGCGTGCAGGTTAATGGAACGAATTACCTGTTGCCGGTTGGCGCTAAGATAAATAAAGAGTCAGACGTAAAGTATCAGGCTGTCGATGCCAATAAAATCCTCGATGAAATGGCCACCGCCAACAACGGTTTGAATATTGTCATGCTCGACGCCTGCCGGGACAATCCTTTCGCCCGCAGTTTCAGAAACACCACAAGAGGTCTGGCTATTGTCAGCAGCGCTCCGTCGGGTACTTTTATTTCGTATTCCACCAGTCCCGGAAACGTAGCCAGAGATGGCGATGGGCGCAACAGCCCATACACAGCAGCATTGCTCAAGTATATGCAGGCTCCTGGACTGACAATAAATGATGTATTCATTAATGTGCGCTCAAAGATAAAGAAAGAAACTGGTCAGGTACCCTGGGAATTATCTTCTTTGGAGGGACAGTTCTATTTTACTCCCGGTTTCGCAAAGATGATATCAGACACGGATGTGCTGGATGACGAAAACAGGAAGCTGGAAGCTGAAGAACTGAAATTGGAAAAGGAAAAAACAACCTTGGCAAAGCAGAAAGTTTTAGATGAGAAACGGCGGAAGATAGAGGAGGAGAAAGCGCAGCTGGAGGATGCAAAAAGAGAAGCTGATCGTTTAAGGGCAGAAGCGGCAGCAGAGAAGCAGGCAAAAAAGAGTACGACTCTGGCTATGGCGAAACGTCCCTCTCAAACGTCAGCCGGAGAGACAGGCAGGGATGGACACTTCATAGCCTATAACAACGGGACAGTTCTGGATACAAGAACAAACCTGATGTGGGCGGCGAAAGACAATGGCTCAGATATTTACTGGCAAGGAGCCAAATCCTATTGTGAGAATTATCGTGGCGGAGGTTACTCGGACTGGAGGATGCCGACGCAGGATGAATTGGCGGGGTTTTATGATGCAGGAAAAACCTATAAGTCTGACTGTGGTTATGATGTTCATTTAACAGAATTGGTTCATCTTACGGGTAGTTGGATTTGGGCATCCGAGACACGCGGCTCCGAGGCTGCCAGCTTCAATTTCTTCAGTGGCAGTCGGTACTGGAGCTACCAGTCCTACGACACCTTCGGCCGGGCTCTCCCGGTGCGTTCTGGCAAATAGATTATTTGATCATTTAAAGTTGTGTAAAACTGAAGAATATTGTTGGCAATCATCAGTTTTCTCCAGCCATCAATTTTATTGACTTGTAGATGAAGTCTATAAACAGATGACGACTTATTTTGGCCAATGCTTTCCGACCCGATGTAAGTTCATACTAACAATGATTCCAGGCGGAGCATACGAAGGACTTCGTGGTCAACAAAGATAGATCTCTGACTAAGAAATGGCGTAATCAATCTGATTCCGCATCAGATACAGTTTTATCTACCAGAAGCATTTCAGTGGGTGTTCCCGGTGTGGATTCCACGGCGCGAAGTTTACCTTGCAGCGTTCGTGATTTTTTGCGGGCGTCATCCACAGAGACGGCAGCCTGTTCCAGCCGCTTATGCACGGCATCGAGCGTATCACCAAACCGGCCAAAGGCCGATTTTACTTCACCCAGCACTTTCCAGACTTCACTTGAACGCTTCTGAATGGCCAGGGCGCGGAAGCCCATTTGCAAGCTGTTTAAAAGAGCGGCAAATGTGGTTGGCCCCGTAATGACAATATGGTATTCGCGCTGTAGCATCTGGACCAGAGCAGTCCTGCGGATAACTTCGGCATAAAGGCCTTCGGACGGCAAAAACATAATTCCGAAATCAGTGGTCTTAGGCGGTGCCAGATATTTCTGCGAGATATCTTTGGCCGCTTTTTTAATACTTGCTTCAAGCTGCCGTACAGCATCGTCGGCGGCAACTGTATCGGCCTTTTCCTGCGCGTCGAGCAGCCGCTGATAATCTTCCACCGGAAATTTAGCGTCCACCGGAATCAGTACATGATCGGATGGCGAATCATCCTTGCCGGGAAGTTTGATGGCAAATTCGACAAGTTCACTGCTGTTCTCTTTAATCTTCACATTCTTTGCGTATTGTTCCGGTGCTAGAATTTCCTCCAAAAGAGCGCCCAGTTGCACTTCACCCCAGGTGCCGCGCGCTTTCACATTGGTGAGCACTTTCCTCAAATCACCAACATCCGCGGCCAGGTTGCGCATATCCCCCAGCCCTTGATGAACCTGCTCAAGACGTTCGGAGACCTGCTTAAAAGCTTCGCCCAATCTTTTTTCCAGCGTGCTGTGCAGCTTTTCATCAACTGTTTCGCGCATGCGGTCGAGCTGTTTAGTATTGTCTTCCTGAATTTGCTTTAGTTTTTCATCAACCAGCTGACCCACTCCCGCCATTTTCTGTTCCACTGAATCGCTGAATGATTTGAGCGAGACGGTTAATTCGGCTCTTTCCTGATGAGCGCCTATTTTCATTTCCGCGCGAAACTGCGCAATCTCTTCGCGAACAGAGCGGTCGGTTCTTTCCTGAGAACTCTGCAATGAGTCCAGCTTGCCCTCCAGCGGTGTGAGATTGACAGGCCCTCGCTTTGATAGCCAAAATTGCAGCGCCAAAACGATCAGGACAAAAAATAAAATTATAGCTAAGAGCGGCATTTCCATTTAGTAACTCCGGTAATATTCCAACTATTAAGAGGTCTAAAAATTATGTTGTGTAAATATAGCTGTTAAAAGATGGTAGTGTCAAGTAAAATGAAGGTAAATGAAATACAGGAGGTTATATATGGTTAATAAGGAATTGCTTGCCCCATGCGGCCTTTATTGCGGTGTCTGCGGTATATATTGCGCTTCAGAGAGTGGCGATCAGCCACTGAAAGAAAAACTGGCTAAAGCCTATGGTGACACACCGGACAAAATTAAATGTAAGGGCTGCCTTTCGAGCTCGGCTTACTGGTATTGCGTGGTTTGCGGCATTAAAAGTTGCGTCATAGAAAAGGGATACGTCGGCTGCCATCAATGCGAAAGTTTCCCGTGCGATAAAATCGAAAATTTCCCGGTACCGGAAGGCAAGAAAAATATTCTGCGCGCTATTCCACGCTGGAAAGAACTGGGAACGGAGGCGTTTATTAAAGCCGAAGAAAAAATTTTCAGCTGCGATAATTGTGGCATTAAACTTTTCCGCGGGGCAAAAAAATGCCGTAAATGCGGCACATTAAAGGGATGAAAAGGTATTTGGATAAAGCCGTTGCAGAGTGTTGCCCAAAAATCATTTTCGCAAACTGCCAGCGTTTTTGCACTGATTTCCGGCACATATTTGCAAGTTGCATAATTCCAGTCTTTTGGGTATAAACGCTCCGTCTGCTTTATTTTAGATAGATCAAAATATCGGATAATATAAAAATATTGATTATCAGCAAATTTGTCATTTCGAGAAACGCCAGTGACGAGAAATCTTGATTGGCGAAACTCATTAAGACTTCTCCCTGCGGTCGAAGTGACAAGGTTTTTTGAAAGGTTCAGTTAGGATTAATCATGGCGGATAGAATTGAAGTTGGTTTTAAAGTTGGTATTCGCGACGCTTTGGGTGAAAAGACCAAGAAGCGCATTATCGACAATCTGGCGCTGCCAGTCGAAAAAGTTGCCACAATCGAAGTTTACACAATCGCCGGCGAGCTAAACGCTGCCGAATTGCAGGAAGCCGCCGCAGGGCCGCTTTCCGATCCGGTTATTCAGGAATTCTCCATTAATCGGCCGCTCGCGAAAAGCTTTGATTGGCTTATTGAAGTGGGCTTTCGTCCGGGTGTGACCGACAACGTGGGCAAAACCGCCTATGAAGCGATCACCTTGCTACTTGGCGAAAACATCGGCACGCGCAAAGTCAGCGTCTATACATCCCGCCAATTTTTAATCAGTGGCATAATCTCAAAGGCCAATGCAGAAAGAATCGCTTCCGATCTTTTAGCCAACGATCTCATCGAACGCCATCAGGTCATCGGATCGGGCGAATTTGATTTTAACCAAGGCCTACCTGCCCATGTCCCGCAGGTATTGGGAAAAGGCGAGCCGCAGGTAACACAAATAAATCTAGCGAAAGTTGACGCGCAGGGTCTTATTAAAATCAGTCAGGAAAGACTCCTCGCCTTAAATCTGGAAGAGATGGAAGCCATCCAGCGCTATTATCAGAATCCCGCCGTGATTAAAGCCCGCAAAAAATTCGGTCTGAATGAAAACACGACCGACGTAGAACTGGAATGCCTGGCGCAGACCTGGTCGGAGCACTGCAAACATAAAATTTTCAACAGCAAGATTGATTATTCCGATGGCCGCAACAAATTAAAAATTGATTCGCTTTTCAAAAAATATATCAAAGGCTCGACAGCCAAAATCCGTAAAGCCAAAGGCAAAAAGGATTTCTGTCTTTCTGTGTTTGTAGATAACGCGGGTGTCATCAAATTTAATGACGATCACAATCTGGTCTTCAAGGTGGAGACGCATAATTCGCCTTCCGCGCTTGATCCTTACGGCGGAGCACTCACCGGCATTGTCGGCGTCAACCGCGATCCCTTCGGTACGGGTATAGGGGCAAAGCTTATTTTCAACACTGATGTTTTTTGCTTTGCCTCGCCTTTCCATAAAAAGAAACTGCCGCCCCGCATTCTTCATCCCAGGCGTATTTACGAAGGTGTGCGCGAAGGCGTGGAGCATGGCGGCAACAAAAGCGGCATTCCCACGATCAACGGCAGCCTTGTTTTTGATGAAAGGTATTTGGGCAAACCCCTTGTTTACTGCGGCACTGCCGGCATCATGCCCGCGAAGCTCAATGGCAAACCGACCCACACCAAAGAAATAAAGCCGGGCGATATTATCATCATGACCGGTGGGCGCATCGGCAAAGATGGCATTCACGGCGCGACTTTTTCTTCCGAGGAACTGCACGAAGGTTCGCCAGTTACAGCAGTGCAAATCGGTGACCCGATCACGCAAAAGAAAATGACTGATTTTCTGCTGGTAGCAAGAAACCACGGCCTTTACCGCGCGATCACTGATAACGGCGCCGGAGGACTTTCTTCGTCGGTAGGCGAAATGGCCACTTATTCCGGCGGCTGCGAAATTGACCTTGCCCTTGCGCCTTTAAAATACGCGGGCCTTCAGCCATGGGAAATACTGGTATCGGAAGCGCAGGAGCGCATGACTTTGGCGGTTGATCCTAAAAAAGTAGGCGCGTTTTCAGAGCTTGCCCAAAAGATGGGAGTGGAAGCAACCGTCATGGGCAAGTTTACAAAATCCGGAAAATTTCATGTTCTTTACGGAGCGAAAACCGTTGCCTATCTGGATATGGAATTTATGCATGACGGCGTGCCGCAAATGAAACTGAAAGCCAAATGGAAAGCTCCGAATAATCCCGAGCCTGCTTTTGTCCAGCCCGTCAATTTAAGCAAATCATTTGTCCAGATGCTCTCGCGTTTGAATATCTGCTCGAAAGAAGCAGTCGTGAGGCAGTATGATCATGAAGTTCAGGGCGGAAGCGTTGTTAAGCCCATGGTAGGCGCACAAAATGACGGACCGTCCGACGCTGGTATTGTACGGCCTATTCTGGATTCCATGGAAGGTGTGGTTGTGGCGCACGGCATTTGCCCGCGTTATAGTGACATCGATACTTATGACATGACGGCCTGCGCAATTGATGAAGCTATCCGCAACGCCGTGGCTGTGGGAGCTGATCTTGATCATCTGGCGGGTCTGGATAATTTCTGCTGGTGTGATCCGGTTCAGTCTGCCAAGACGCCCGACGGCGAATATAAGCTCGCTCAACTGGTGCGCTCAAACATGGCGATTTATGATTACACCACCGCGTTTGGCGTGCCTTGTATTTCCGGCAAAGACAGCATGAAAAACGACTACTCCATAGGCCTTACAAAAATATCCGTGCCACCGACACTGCTTTATTCAGTGATCGGTAAGATCAAGGATGTGCGCAAGGCTGTGACGATGGATGCCAAACGCACACAGGATCTGGTGTACATCATCGGTGAAACGAGAGATGAACTGGGCGGATCGGAATGGTTTGCTCAGCATGGAGCAGTGGGCAATAAAGTGCCGCAGGTGGATGTGAAAAAAGCCATCAAAAAATATCGTGCTCTGCATAAAGCCATTCAGGCCGGGCTTGTCGCCTCGTGTCACGATTGCTCCGACGGCGGGTTGGGCATAGCGCTCATCGAAACCGCGTTTGCCGGCGGTCTGGGCATTGACATTGATTTAAAAGATGTTCCTTATCGCGGCAAGAAGCGCAACGATTATATTTTGTTTTCTGAAACAGCCAGCCGCTTTGTTGTAACCATCCATCCGAAAGATCAAGGCAAGTTTGAAAGGATCATGGCCGGAAACATTATTAGCGAAATTGGATTTGTTTCAAGCGACGGTTTATTTCAGGTAACCGGCCTGAACGGCAAATTGATTATTAAAGAAAAAATAAGCAAACTAAAAGAAGCATGGCAAAAGCCGCTTAATTTTTAGGTAGGATTAATTTATGACCCGCAAAGTGAACGCAATAGTACTCACCGGCAATGGCACCAACTGTGAAATGGAAATGGCGCACGCCTGTAAACTGGCCGGGGCCGATGTAGTTGATATTGTGCATATAAGCGACTTACTCTTCGGAGAAAAACACCTTTCGAATTATTCTTTTTTAAATCTGCCGGGTGGGTTTCTCGATGGCGACGATCTCGGCTCAGCTAAAGCCGGTGCCAACCGCTTCTTACATGCCCGCATTGCAGGCGAAAATGAAATGCTCATCGAAGAGTTGCTGAAATTTATTTCTGAAGGGAAATTGATCCTGGGCGTCTGCAACGGCTTTCAACTGATGGTTAAATTGGGATTGCTTCCAGCGCTTAGCGGTAACTTCACCAAGCAAAGCTCGACCCTGACGTTTAACGATTCAGGACGTTTTGAAGACCGCTGGGCTTATATCAAAGCTAATGTGCAAAGCCCCTGTGTTTTTACCAAAGGTATCGATGTTGTCTATTATCCTGTCCGACATGGCGAAGGAAAGTTTGTTCCGGAAAGCGATGCCATTCTCGAAGAAATCGAAAAGAAAAATTTACACGCGCTTCAGTACTGCACGGCTGATGGCTTACCTACTCTTGATTATCCGGCCAACCCCAATGGCTCCATTTCCTCCATTGCTGGACTTTGCAATGAAACAGGTAGGCTTTTCGGTTTAATGCCTCACCCCGAAGCATACCTTCACCGCACCAATCATCCGCGCTGGACAAGGGAGAGCTTAACTGAAGAAGGCCAAGGAGTGGCGATTTTCCGCAACGCGATTAATTTTATCCGCAGTAAAGAATTCTAGATTATCTTAATTGGCTTTTTTCCCGATGATATCTATGATCGTAATTTCCGGCGGCGCAAAGATGCGAACCGGCGGTCCCCATGTGCCTGTGCCGCGGCTGACATAAAGTAATTTATTTCCCCCTAGTTCAAAATAGCCGTAGTCGTTCGGATAAATCAAATGCGTTATCAATCTAAAAGGAAATATTTGGCCGCCATGAGTATGACCGGAGAGCTGTAAATTAAAGTTTTCCTTCTCATTGACAAACGGCTGGTGCTTCAACAACAAAACAAATCCTCTGTTGCTGTTGGAAGCAAGCAATTCGTCAAAAGCACGCTTGTCTTTTCGTAAACCAAATCTTGCGACAGTTATATCGTCCGCGCCAAAAATGCTTATCCCGGCTACTTGCCTGACTTCATCGCGCAGGACCTCAAACCCGGCTTTTTTCGTAAACGCAAGCGATCGTTCTATACCGGCATAATATTCATGATTGCCCATGATCGCATATTTACCAAATGCAGGCTTGATAGAGACAAACTTTTCAGCTTCCGGCATTACATTATCCAGTTCTCCATCCAGCAAATCCCCGGTGGAAACAAGAATATCAGGATTAGCCTGCCTTACAGCATCAATAAGAGCATGAAGGCGCTCTTGCCGGATAATTAATCCCACATGCACATCAGATATCTGGACAATGCGGATTCTGCCATCATTAGGTAAAACATGTTCGGTCTGAACTTCCAGCGTCTTGATTCTGATTCGTTGAGCGTCCCAAAACCCATAAACAACGAGGACAAATGATAGAAAGACAGCCATGCCGAAAAAAATAGTTTTAAGCGGAATACTTTTCGCGCCCGGACAAAAAAAGACGGATAAATATCTAATAACATCAAGAGAAATACTCAGGAAGAAAAATAAAAAAACAAAAGCCATCCAGAGATAACCGATATAGGCAATTGCCCTCGCCGATTCTTCCAAGTGCAGGTTTTCGGCAAGCCTTACCATCACTGGTGCCAGAATCAGCAACACAAGTAAAACTATAAGTATAAGTTGGACTGCCCCGGGAAAATTAAAAATACTTCGTGCCCGAGCAAACGCGTAAAAATTAATGCCCCCGTAAAGACAAAAAAACGTTAAAAGAAAAATAATCATGCTAATTTCCATATTGGTTACATTCGTTAGCCTGTTTATTACCCTCTACTTGCAGCACAGAACAAGAGTATATTGAAAGCTAATGGAAAATGATCTGGAAGTCAATATTTAAGGTGAATTAATGTAATAGCTTGACAAGGAAAAACCCTTAAGATAAATATTGCTGCCGCGTTTGTTAGCAGAATATTGATTTCCAATGGATGCCGATGTAGCTCAGCCGGTAGAGCAACTGATTCGTAATCAGTAGGTCACCAGTTCGATTCTGGTCATCGGCTCCAGACAAATTAGTTAAATACAAACAGGTAATGACTTCTTTTCCATTGGGAATTGATATAACAGTCCTCAATACTCCCAACGATATTTTTATTGGATATTCAGTAAAAATTGTGGTTGATATACCGAAATATAGAAGTTTTCGGAAGGAAGTGGTATAGGTATAGCGGACACCTCGAAAAGAGTGTTATAGAAACTAAACTTTTTGGAGGCGAGAAATGAATTACGATGTTTTTATAAGTTATTGTTCAGAAGACAGAAAAATTGCCGATGCACTTATTCACCATCTCGAGACAAAAGGAATCAGATGTTGGATAGATCATAGAGATTTATTGCCGGGATTTAGTTGGAGAGACGGTATAATAGAAGCACTTGAAGGCAATCCCGGAATCGCTATGGTATTACTCTTCTCTTCAGCGTCCAATAAATCGAGACAGGTAATAAAAGAAATTTCCATGGCTGATGAGGGAAATATTTTAGTAATTCCTGTCCGAATTGAAAATATACTGCCGGAGGGCGCTATTAAGCTTGAACTTCAAGGACGACACTGGCTGGATGCGTTTGAGGGAAAAGAAGACCGCATAGAAAAAGCTGCTGATCGTATAAAACAAACACTAACCCGTTATAGTGAGAGAAGAACTCCCACACAAGATTCGGTTCCTAAGTCAGAAACTGCTCGTCTGACAGAGAAAAAATCTTCCAAGCAGGATTCTGTACCCAAGTTAAAAGATTCCCGACCAATGGCAGAAGAATCAATGCCGGCGAAACATGATACAGCTCCCGACGATACTGCCGCTGTAAAAGTTCCTGTAAGTGAGCGTATCAAACAGTTTACCGATCCATCACGCACAGCATTCAGCCGGCTTCGTGAAAAAATAATCAAATGGTGGCAGAATGCCAATAAGAAAATCATATTTATTTCCTCTGCGGTGATCGTTATCGTAGTTGCAGTTGCCGCTGTATTTATTTTTGTGCCTTCGATAAAGGATGAGATATTACTGGTGAAAGGCAAGTTACCGTTTTTAAGTGAATCAACTGAAGCTGTAAGCGAAAATGCGGGAGCCGAACAAGCGGAGGAGGAAAAAGCCGAGATCAAGCCTAATGTTGCGTCTCTCAGGGCCAGTGAAGTTGATTTTATATTTGTAGGCATACGAATAGTAGGAAGCAACGTCACCTTGACAATCCGGATACGCAATAATTTTAAGAAGGAGCAAAGTGTTGCTCTGTATGATATTACCAAGAAATCATGGGCGAGATCCAAATTGACCGACAAGATGGGGAAGGGCTACGAAGTTGATGACGTGTATTTTACCAAAGGCGGAAAGAAGATTGCCAGTAAAGACGCCGGAACCAAGGGATTTGTCATAAAACCACATGAATCTGTCAGCGCTTATCTCCATTTCAAGAAGGTCGGTAATGACGTTACTTTGATCAACCTTCATCCGTTTATATACACAAGTGGTTTGATTGGGAGTAATTATACTGAGCATGACCTGCCATTGATTTTCAGTGTTACCAAATGATCCCGGGGAAGCCCGATATAAATCTATGGTAAAATACTCTGTTTCCATATCCACACGCTTTGGCCGCTGGCTTAAAAAGTATTCCTGGCGGCTGATCATAGCTATTCTGATAGCTGCGGCAGTATTAGCTATTGCCGGTTTGCTATTAATACTTATTGGCAAGCCCACTAAGCAGGAGATGCTTTTTAGTATTGCTCAATTTCTGGCCGCGTGCGGCACTATCCTGGGAACCATCAAAGGGTTTTGGAAACCGATCCGGGAAAAATACGATTTAATTCGCCTGCAACAAACCTCCGGCCATATTGTCATTTGTGGACTCGGTGATAAAGGCATGCGCCTGATGAATACATTTACGGAAAAAGGATTCCGGGTAGTTGTTATTGAGGCACAAAAGGATCATCCCGATATAGCAGGTTGCAGGGAGCGGAATGTTCTGGTGATGATCGGCGATGCCTCCGATCATGTTGTGCTGGAAGAGGCAAATACCGCCAGGGCCAAGTATTTATTCGCTGTATCCGGAGATGATAACACGAATATTAACATAGCTCACAAGGGGAAAAATCTGGCCCAGGCCGACCACAAAGTGGATGAAAAGATTTTTCTGCGCTGTTACGCACATGTTACCAGCTCCAATTTGCGGACTATTTTTGCCCGGCATGAACTATTTGCAAAAACTTATGCCTATTTTGATGCCAGTATATTCAATGTCTATGAAACTTCTGCCAGAGTCATTTTCGAAGAATATCCTCCTGATTTATATGCCGGTGAGCAATGTCTCTCTGCTGATACCATTTCCATTGTAGTTATAGGATTTGGCATAATGGGAGAAAATATTGTTAAACAGGCTGCCCGCGTGGGTCATTATGCCCGGTGGCCAAAGCTGGGAATTTCCATGGTTGACCATAACATAAAGGAACGCTCTAACAAATTTGTTGCTATATATGGTGATGGTCAAACCCCGCCTTCTTTCGCTGCACCGGACATTAGCTTAAATTTTGTTGACCGTGATCCGGAATGTTTGTTGTCATCAGCCGATATCATGGGTACAGCCGGCCAAGAACCAGTTGCCGTGTATATTGCTATGGATGAAGATTCAATAGGTATTTCTCTGGCGCTCCGGATACGCAGGGCGCTTGGTTCAGACACTACGCCGGTCATAGTCTGCATGCGCTCTTCTCTATCAGAACTTATAAAAGGGAAAGAAGCTCAATTTATAGTAGATCAAAACATTCATGGTCTGAATATACATGAAGCTGCCTGCGGCTATCAGGTATTGATAGAAGAGATTACAGACGAGCTTGCGCAAACTATTCATTCGTCATATGTCAATACTCAGATTCTATTCACGAAAAATGATTTCACCAAAAGCGCGCCGCTTATCTTATTAAAAGCCGTAGTTCAGGATGTTCCAATCAGAGAGAACATTAATAAATCAAACCCTATTGATTCTCTTAATCAAATTCTGAAGAAAACTGATCTTTACGATTGTCTGCGTGAGAAGCACAGAGATATTTTAATGCCGAAGATAAAAAGGCAAGTAGCCAAGACTAAATATTTACGAAGCAAAACGTTTGATAGGCTTTCAGTTACGGAACAAACAGATATACTGATTCTTAACGCATCCCTACTCGACTATACCTACCCTGATCTATATCCTGCCAAAAAAAGAGGAAATAGTGCCCTTGTTGCATGGGAAGGCTTGAACGAAGTTATGAAGGATGCAAACCGCTGGGCGGCTGATCATTTGTCGGTCAAACTTCGCTCCATTGGGTTTGATGGACAGGACTTATCAGTTTTTGATAAAGTTGCAAACGATCCCGAATATTTGGAAAAATTATCCGAGATGGAACATCGCCGATGGATGGCTGAAAGGCTTATGGACGGATGGAGATATGGACCGAAAAGAGACAATAGGAAAAAGATTCATGATCTTCTCATCCCCTATGAACAGCTTGCAGCTGAGGAAAAAGACAAAGATAAAGATATGATTCAAAATATCAGAAATCTGGTGACTAGCGCGGGTTGGAAGAAGCAGCGCAATTTTTTCAAGAATAACTTAGCCGGTAGAGCAACTGATTCGTAATCAGTAGTTCACCAGTTCGATTCTGGTCATCGGCTCCAGCCCGAAACGCATCGAGGACACCAGATGCGACAGTCGTGGACAGAGCTTTTCCTTTTCTATGGACCGCCGCTGACACCCATTTTTGATATTTGAGTCTTGGGAGCCACTCCAAAGCACGCCCGGGTTTTGGGCGTGTGGGGATGAAACATCTATGAATTCGATTGCGGGTCCGCGTTTTTGGGACCGCTCGCAAATCTCGCTGTCCGAGCTATTTCCCTTTTCCGTCGCACCCGGCTTTGTCGGAGTTCGCTGACTTAATTTCTTAAGGAGCATATTATGTTAAAAAAAGATTTTTCTGATAGGATAAAGCTTTCGTTTATAGATCGTGGAATGATTGGAACACCTCCTTTACTTATTATTATTTATTTTCCAAATATGATTGATCCAGATAAGTTATATAATGGTATTGTGAGGATGATGGCTTATTTACCATTATTATCCAGTAAAATTGAAAAGAATGAAACAGGAGATCTTTATTATAGTTATGTGGATCGCTATTTTAGATTTTCATATAATGAACTACCTAATTTTGATGCACGGTTTCTATTTACTAAAAAAATTATAAGTTTTGCCGATGACTTGAATCTTGTTGCTGATAGCGAAGAAACACTTCTTGAACGACCATTATGTGGAGCAAGATTAACAAAAGTAAAATCCGGTTGTATTGTGTCATTTGCTATTTCGCATGCCATAGCAGATGGAGAAACCTTGAAATATTTTGGTTTCACTCTCATGATGATTTTAAATAATCAAAATGTTCCTGAGTTTTCGAATCAAAAACAATATGGATTTCAAAAGGATAAAAACTTCCGCAAAATGATACTTGAAGCGGATAATTTGAAGTATAAAAATCATCCATTACAACAATTTAAAAATTCAAGAAAAGGTTATATAAATATCATCCCTGTAGATGGATCCTTTGTTTCAGAGCAGCTCAGTTTAATAGATCCTAATAATAAAAAATATACAGCTAATGATATTATTGTTGCTCATATTATAAAGAATTATTCACATCTACTCCTACTAGGCAAATCAAGAATTAATATTCGCATCCCGGTGAATATTCGCCCCCTATGTAATTCTGTTGACAATTTATATGTTGGCAATGCTTTTGTTGATTGTTTTTTAAGCTGGTCATTAGAAGAACTTCTATCACTAGATATCAGTAAATTAGTACCCCAAATTCACCATGCAGTTGGCGCGGTAAAAGATCAAAAGTATCTTGAAGATCATATTTTCATTGATGAAAATGGTATTAATTATGATAAATTTCAGTCAGAATATAAACAAGGATTTGATCCCGATAATGATGTTATTATATCAAGCGTTGGTGATATTAATGATTTCCCATTAGATTATGGTGGTGGTGTAAAAAAAGGCATCCTCATGATACCTCACGTACCAAATGCTTTTGTAGTTCATAGAAATGGGAAAGATTATTCGCTCCATGTTCATAGTCTTAAACAAATAAATAAGATTACAGATTGTTCATTTTAATAATGGCACAGATAAATATTTCAAAAGGAACATTATGAGAATATTAATTACAGGTGCTAGCGGTCTACTTGGCCAGTCTCTATACAAACATTTTAGCACACATAATACCCTTTTGGGTTTATGGCATAACCGCCCCGATCCGAACATTGTGGGCATGTTTATTGATTTAACAAACCAAAAAGAAATTAACAAAGCATTTAAGGAGTTTCAGCCAGATGTTTGTCTCCATGCAGGAGCAGTTTCAAATCCTGATTTTTGTGAGCAGAATCCTAATTTTGCATACCAGATCAATCAAAAAGCATCAGAATACATACGAGATGCATGCATAATCCGAAATACACGGGTTGTATTTTATTCTACTGATTATGTTTTTGATGGTAATAAATCTTTTTATACCGAATCAGATAAAACCTGTCCGCTCCAAGTTTACGGCAAAACAAAACTTGCTGCTGAAAATGTTTTTAGGAGTGTATCAAATTCTTTAATTTGCAGGCTTTCTCTTCTTTATGGAGATCAGCACAATGACAGAAATTCATTTTTGTATGATGTAATTGAGAAGTTAGTGCAGAAGAGACATATCTACCTTTGCGATCAACAAATCCGTTATCCTCTGTTTTGTCCTGATGTTGCAAAAATAACGCAAGCTTTAATCGACAAAAGGTGTAATGGCATTTTTCATTTTTCTGGCCCAAACTCTATAACAAAATACGAATGGGGAAAACTTATTGAGGAAAAACTTTTAGGACATATTGGACTAATCCATCCAAATCCTGTTTTTGAAAGCATTATCAAGCCTCCACGGAGAAGAGCTTTAAGACCTAAAAATGTTTGTCTGAACACAGAAAAGCTGTTATCCTTTTATAGGACAAAACTTAAAACAATAGATGAGGGCAGCACCCATATCGTTGCTGATTTTAAAAAAACAATGAAGGAATGAAAGAAAATGAATGTAGTTATTTTCTCCAATAGAAATGATTTTGCTGAAAGTCAAACGATTTATAAGGCGTTTGCTAAAGAAAAAATATCAGTAGTTATTACTCAAGACAAGCCACACCCTCTTTGTCCAAATTCAGGAACGCTGGAAAAATTGGAAACAACTCTAAAAGAAAATCACTACAATAGTAAGGGCATTCTTTGTGTATGCGGTCAGGCTTGTTTAGCACCTTGGATAATACAAATGGTCTGTAAGAACAAGCATAATTTCGATGGCTTGGTTTTTTCCAGAAACAAAATAAATCATCTTGATAGTATTGTTCCTGTTGCGAATAAAAATGGACGTTTAATTAATGTTAACGAAAATCAGAGCCATGAACAATATTATGGGATAATGTTTCTTGCCGATACAATAGTGCAAGAATTATTTCGATTTTCACAAACTGAACCAGAAATTTCTGTATTTTCTATGGTACAAAGAATCAGCTCAAATTTTAATATTCAAGTAGTTAATGTTTTTAGAGAGCATATAATGCAAGGCAAAAAAATACTGGGAGGTTCTTACGCAAAATCAAGAGTTGTAAAACATTTTAATAAAGAGGCACAGCTAGCCGGCAGAAGAAAATTGCGGGATGAAATTCGTTTCCTTTGTAATTTACCTAAGACTCTTCAGACGTATTATCCAAAAGTTTACCGACACGAAGAAACTAATGATAGGATTTTTTTAGAGCAAGAGTATATAGATTTCCCTAATTTCCGTGAATTGCTTTTTCAAGGTCATTTAACGATAGAGAATGCTAAATCGGTTTTAAAAATACTTTTTAAGACCATCTTTGAAAATCTCTATACAGAAGAAACAACCGCATGTCCTTCAAATTACCTTGATCAATACCACTTTTTAAGAGTCGGATATAGAATAAAACAGACGTTAAAACGAGCACCAGTTTTTTTAGATATTGTTACCGCGGATAAAATTATTCTCAATGATATCGAGTATTGGAACATCCCTGCAATACTTCTTTTTATGCAATCATCTCATGAAATTCGCGAAGCAGTAATGCCTGAATATGTCTCACCATATGTCCACGGAGACTTGCATTTAGGAAATATTCTTGTCGATCCATTAACACATAATTTTAAACTTGTAGATCCAAGAGGATATTCACATTGCGACCCATATTATGATTTCGGGAAATTAAGTCATAGCACAAACGGTAAGTATGATTTTTTGCACCAAGACCTCTTTGCATTAGAGTACACGAGCAAAAAGAATGTCATAACCGCTCAATTAAAGTACGCGAATTTGGGTATAATTAATCTATACGACAAACTCAACGATGAAATTTTCAGTTACTTGTCAAAAAGCTCTCAATATACGAATGGCGTAATTAAAACCCTTTTTGCAGAAGCTATGCATTTTTGCTCTGATATGCCCTTTCACCTACAGGACGATAGGGTGGAAAATCGCTCTATTGCTATATATTTGACGGGTGTTAAACAGCTAAATGAAGTGTTGAAAAAAATAGGGTGTGATTTTGATGGGCATCACTGGATTCAGAAAGCAAAAGGACAAATTGAGTCTTACAATAACATTGAGTGGAAAAATGCAGGATAAAAGAATGAAACATAAAATGAAAATAAAATTTGAGGATATACGTCTTGCACTGTTTGATATTGATGGGACTCTTTTAAGATCAGATCATACTATACCTGAAGAAGTCATAAGTTCTTTACGTAATTTGATAAAAATAAAACTTCTATCTCTGACCAGTGCGCGTCCTTTGCGCTCCGTACTTGAATTTGCTACAGAAATAGGGTTGCAAGGCCCCGTATCGGCACTAAATGGTGCCATTGTTGGAGACATTAGCGGTCGAATATATAAAAGAACTTCGTTAGCGGCAGAAATTACAAAAAAAATGATCCATAGATTTAGCTCCATACAAGGGGTAACATGTAATGTTTACAGCGGTTTTGATTGGTTTGTGTCATCCATAAATAGCTTTGTAAAACAAGAGATGGACATCATTGGCTTTCCCCCGTCTGTAGTTGATATCCATTCGGATCGAATTTCAGGGTGCGCTGAAAAAATTCTTCTGATGTGTGCAGAGGAGGCAAAAGATCAAGTAGTGAAAATTGCCAGTGAGTACAAAGACTTTCTGGCAATGGCTTTTTCCAAGAACGGGTATTTTGAAATTACATCCATTGAAGCTTCTAAACTCACGTCGGCCAAGTATATAGCCGATTACTATGGGATCACGCTGCAAAATTGTGCGGCGTTTGGCGACGGTGAAGTCGATGCAGAAATTATAAAATATTGCGGTTTAGGTATAGCCATGTCCAATGCAGTACCAAAAGTAAAGGAAGTCGCAGATATTATTATCGGCAGTAATGAAGAGGCTGCAGTTGCAAAGTTTATAAGCCTCCTGTCCAATTCAGCATAGTTGGCCTAGTAGGACTGGCGAGAGTGGTAACTTAATGTTTTGATTTATATCCACTTTCATTCTCAATATATTTATAAATAGTTAGTTTTAAAATTCCCATCATCCGGCATACCTGTTCAACAGTGTGCCCTTTTTCATTGTATAATTTTACGGCAAGCGCTCTTTTTTAGGGATCCAGAGATTTTGGCCTTCCTCCTTTTCGCCCTCTGGCTCTTGCAGATTGAAGGGCGGCATTTGCCTTTTCTCTGATAAAATTTCCCGCCAAATCCCCAAAGATATGGAACACAAGTTTTCCAGAGATTGAAGATATATCGATTGAATCCTGAAGACTGATAAGACCGAAGCCTTTAGATTCAAGCAGGACAAATATTTCAATAAGGTCTTTAAGAAACCTGCTGAGGCGAGACAGACGCCGGACAACCAAGACATCGCCTTGCCTTGCAAAGTCCAGCACCGATTCCAAACTAGGACGCTAAGCCTGTCTTCTGTTACGCGATCACAGAAGATTTTTTTAGTTAATCTTTCTGAAGATCAAGTAGCGAGCATCTTTTCCACCACATCCGCAATCTGGCGGCAGTATCTTTGGGTTTCTTCTTTGGTGGGGCCCTCCACCATTACGCGGCACATGTTCTGGGTGCCGGAGTAGCGCACAAGCACTCGCCCTTTATCACCCAACTTTTCTTCCACCCGTTTGATGGCAGCCATAATTTCCGGCACGGTTTCTATTTCCGGCTTTCTTTTCACGTCAATATTTATGAGCATTTGTGGAAAAACAGCCATGATGCTGGCCAACTCCGATAGCGGTTTGCCTTCTTTTTTCATGGCAGCCAGCAACTGCAGGGCAGTAATCAAGCCATCACCGGTTTTATGATGTTCCAGAAAAATAAGATGTCCTGAATCCTCGCCACCAATGATGGCGCCGCGTGCCAGCATCTCTTCCAGCACAAAGCGGTCACCCACATTAGCAAATACTGAATCAATGCCCAATTCCTTAAAGGCAACGGACAAACCCAAGTTACTCATAACCGTGCGGACGACAAAATTGTTTTTCAGTTTGCCTTCTTTTTTCAGAATGGCTGAGCAAATGGCTAATATTCGGTCACCGGTAAGCACAGTTCCTTTGTCATCCACGGCAATCACCCGGTCGCCATCGCCATCGAAGGCAAAGCCCACATCGGCTTTCTGACGCAACACTTCGGCAGCCAAAGATTCGGGGTGCTGCGAGCCGCAATTGAGATTGATGTTTTTGCCATCGGGCTGATCGAACAGTGTAGTAACCTCAACACCCAGTTCCGCAAAAACGGCAGGGGCCATGCGATACGTTGCTCCGTTGCTGCAATCCAAGACAACTTTCATTCCTTCAGGATTGAGTTCATGGGGAAATGTCTGTTTGAGAAAGTCCACATAGCGACCGGTTGCGTCATCCATCCGGGAAAATTTACCCAACTCTTTCGGTGCCGGATGGAGCTTATTCATATTGTTGGCGAGGATTAACTCTTCGATGCTGTTTTCTTTTTCATCGGAAAGTTTAAACCCGTCACTATTAAAAATTTTTATGCCGTTATCCTGCATGGGATTGTGAGAGGCGGAAATAACAATGCCCGCATCGGCACGCATGTTGGAAGTTAAAAAGGCAATGCCCGGCGTTGGAATAACGCCCGCGGAAATGGCGTTGACGCCCATCGAACAAATACCGGAAATAATCGCGCTTTCAAACATATCGCCGGATAGTCTTGTGTCCTTTCCGATGATTATCCGGGGTTTGTGCCCCTGCCTTTTGGAAAGGTAAGCAATGGCACGGCCTACATTTAAAGCCATTTCCGCCGTCATCGGGTATTCATTGGAAATACCACGGATGCCGTCGGTACCGAATAGTTTTCCCATTATATCCTCCAGATTACTTATGTTTTTTCTACCTTATAGGATCTGTTTTTGCAACAGGAAAACGGGGTCTAGTGGTTGTTTTAATTTCTATTTTATTGTAGTATTTTTCCAAAGAGTAATTAAATTAAAATTAAGGGAATAAACAAAATGAATCAAAAAGTTACTGTAGTAGGTGCGGGTAATGTCGGCGCGACAGTGGCACAGAGGATCGCGGAAAAAGAACTTGCCGATGTTGTGTTGATTGATATTATTGAAGGCGTGCCGCAGGGCAAATCTTTGGATTTGGCGCAAGCGGCACCGATTGAAAAACACGATGCGCATCTGACCGGCGCCAACGCTTATGAAGCTTCCGCCAATTCTGATATCGTGATTATTACGGCGGGAATCCCACGAAAACCGGGCATGAGTCGGGATGATCTTCTGGCAACCAACCGGGGAATAATTAAAAACGTAACCAAACAAGTCGTGAAGTATTCACCCAACTCTATTCTGATTATTGTCAGCAATCCTCTGGACGCGATGTGCCATGTAGCGATGGAAGAAAGTGGTTTCCCAAAGCACAGAGTGATCGGCATGGCGGGCGTTCTCGATTCCGCAAGATTCCGCGCGTTTATCGCGATGGAACTCAATGTCTCCGTGGAAAACATCCAGGCGTTGGTTCTGGGCGGCCATGGCGATACTATGGTACCGCTGCCGCGCTTTTCCACAGTGGCGGGCGTGCCGATTACGGAACTGATGTCTCCGGAGCGCATCGAGGCGCTGGCTACAAGAACACGTAACGGAGGCGCGGAAATTGTCAGCCTTTTAAAAACCGGCAGCGCCTACTACGCACCAGCTTCGGCAGCCGTGGAAATGGCTGAATCTATTCTAAAAGATAAAAAGAAAATTTTACCATGTGCCGCTTATCTGGAAGGAGAATATGGCATTTCCGGCCTTTTTGTCGGCGTGCCGGTAAAATTGGGTAAAAACGGCATTGAACAGATTATTTCTCTTAAGCTGACCGCAGATGAGAAGAAGGCATTGGGCAAGTCTGCCGCGGCTGTGCAAGAATTGGTGGATGCAATGAAGAAGATGGCTTGACGGAGAATGATTTTATGAAGCGCAAAATCATCAGGATCGATGAAGAGAAGTGCACCGGCTGCGGTTTGTGCGTGCCTGGTTGCCACGAAGAGGCTATAAAAATTATCGATGGCAAGGCGAAGCTGGTCAGCGATGTTTTCTGTGACGGCCTGGGCGCTTGCCTGGGCGAATGTCCGGAAGGCGCACTTTCTATAGAAGAGCGGGAAGCAAATCCGTTTGATGAAAAGATGGTTCAGGAAACTGTCGCCCGGAAAAAGCGTGATAAAGCTCAGGGACATGACGGCAAATCATCCCCGCAGGGTCTTGGTATTATTAGTTCTGCCTCTCACGGTTGCCCCGGATCGGCTCATACAGTATTTGAAAGAAAGTTACAGATCACACCGACAGTAACGCAAGCGGGAGCAAATCAATCTCAACTGACTCACTGGCCGATTCAACTGCATCTGGTTAATCCTGCCGCTGATTTTTTCCGCAGCAAAGATGTTGTGCTTGCCGCCGATTGCGTCGCTTATTCACTATCTGATTTTCATGAAAGATTTCTGAAAGGCAAAAGCCTGGCCATTGCCTGCCCGAAACTTGATGAGGGGAAGGATGTGTACGTGGATAAAATTCGCAAGATGGTGGACGAATCCAAGATCAATACCTTAGCGATAATTATGATGGAAGTACCCTGCTGCCGCGGTCTGCTGCAAATTGCTCAAGCGGCGCTCCAGGGCACAAAAAGAAAAGTCCCACTCAAGGCCATTATCGTCAGCACCCACGGTGATGTGATTTCCGAAGAGTGGGTTTAGGCAAATCTTAATATGAAAAAATTATTTTCCAGAAGCAATCCGTCTTTGACGCCAGTACTCGAAGAATCCAGGCATCACTGATATAATTATTATCGCAATAATTATTAGTGGGAAATTATTTTTTACTACGTCTATCTTCCCGAAAAAATAACCACCCAAAAGAAACATACAAACCCACGCGATGCAACCGGTGATATTAAACAAAATAAACTTAGAATAAGTCATGGCGCCAACACCGGCCACGAAAGGAGCAAATGTACGGATAATCGGCATGAATTGGGCGATTATGATCGTTTTTCCTCCATGTTTTTCATAAAACTGATGTGTTTTTTCGAGGTACTCTTTTTTTAAAAAACGGCTGTCTTCAAAATGAAATACTTTGGGACCGATAAAATGACCAATCGAATAATTAACTGTATCACCCGCGATTGCCGCGATACATAGTGAGATTAACAGAATTTCAATATTCAAGTCACCCCTCGCGGCAAAACTGCCCAGGGCAAACAGTAGTGAATCGCCCGGAAGAATGGGGGTAACAACAAGTCCTGTTTCGCAAAATATTACCAGAAAAACAATAACATAAACCCAGACACCAAAACTATTGATGATAACAGGCAGACATTGATCCAGATGAATAATACAATCTTTAAAATAAATGATTATGTCCATAAATAATTATGCTATAATTAAAACATTAAATTAATCTATATAAGCAGAATAGGAGGGTGTCAACATGAAAAAAGTATTAATCGCTGTATTGGTTGTTATCGTGGCGGTAGTTATCGGTTACTATGCTTTCCCGGAAAAAGTGGCCGGTTATATGATCGATGCCGCCAGAAGCAAGGCCGGGCTTATCAAAAAAGAAATCAAGATCGATGATCATAACATTGTTTATCTCGAGGGTGGCAAAGGGCCGACAATTTTACTTTTGCACGGCTATACCGGCAACAAGGACAACTGGACATTGTTTGCCCCTTATTTAACTAAAGATTATCACGTGGTTATCCCCGATATCCCCGGCTACGGAGATAGTTCCATGATCGAGGCGGCATCCTATGATTTATCAAGTCAGATGTCACGTTTGCATAAATTTGCACAGGCACTTGAACTGAAGAAATTTCACATCGTGGGTAATTCCATGGGCGGCTTTTTTGCCGGAACTTATGCTGTGCGCTATCCCGATGAAGTTATCAGCCTCGGCTTGTTTAACGCGGCAGGGGTCAAATCTTTGGAAAAAAGCATAGTAATGAAAATGGCGGAAAAAGGAGAAAATCCACTTGTATTAAAAGACGCAAGCGACCTGCCGCGCTTAATGGATCTGGTTTTTGTCAAGCAACCAACTTTACCTTACCCCATCGTGAAAGTAATGATCAATACATCATTAGCCAATCGCAAGTTTTACGAAAAAGAACGCAAAGAACTCTTTGCTGATCTTTTCTCTCTGGAAAAAGACCTGCCGAAGATAAAAGCGCAAACTTTAATTCTTTGGGGAGAGCAGGATAAGATAATTGATGTCTCCAGTGTGCCGGTTTTCGAAAAGGGATTAAAAAATCACAAAACTGTAATCATCAAAGATTGCGGCCATGTACCAATGATTGAAAAACCGCAGGAAACGGCAGCGCACTATATTGATTTCATTAAGGGCATTAAAATTTAGTCTGCCTAGCTAGTTCATTGCAACTACTCCCTTATCAGGTCGATTGTAAGGGAGTAGTTTTAAATATCTATTGAAAGGATATAATACTCGTTCTTTCTTCCCGGATAGAGCGTCTCCATGATTTTTGTGTAGCGTGCAAGCTGTTCATCGTATTTGTACCTGAGCCCCCGCATTGAACCCGATTTATAATCAATGATGGTGATAAGATCGTCGGACACTATCATTCTATCCACTATACCAAAATTATTTTTATCAGATATCTGCTGCTCAGCATAAAGTTTTCCCGGCCTGAACATTATCGCAGAAACATCGCTCCTTTCGATAAAACGTATCGCTGCGCCATATTCCTCATCGTTTAGCTCTCCTGCGGGCGGAAGTTCAGCTTGATTGACAACCTGCGCCAGCCAACGGTGGAGGCGTTCGCCCCGCATAATACCAACCTTAATATAGGTAGATATAAGCGTCGGGTCAATCTCGCCATACTTATCAGGTTCATCATTATGCTTTTCTGGTACATCAAACATTGTTATGATTTCAGCCTCTTTTGCAGAACCGGCAAAAGAGCAAATCTCCTTTTTAATGCCATCCGGAGCGAATTGCGAAAATGTATTAAGCACTGCCTGATGGACAGGCTTATAGTTTTCATCCTTTTTTGTCGGCAGAAAAACTGTCAGTGTTTGTACCGCCCTTGTCGCGGCGACGTAGAAAACATTGGCCTTCTCGCGGCGCATCCGCGTCAGATTTGCTTCACGATTTTCAAGAATATCCCCGGCAATGGCCGAATCGCTGGCGCCCAAAAATTCAAACTCCTTACTTGTAAATTGCACATGACATTTCTCCGCGTCGAGATAGAATGGTGACTCTTTTTCGTCTTCGTTCCAAAAAATAAAAACATGCTTAAACTGAAGCCCTTTTGTCCCGTGAATAGTATCAACCTTAATACTTTCTCTGTCCTCGGCCTCCGGCACTCTCACACTAAACCGCATATTGAACATCCGCAGAAGAAAACCATCCACGTCAGCACCGCCTTCACTAAAATATGCCTGCGCCTCATCCTGCCAAATATCCAGCATATTGGCCGATAGTTTCCCGCGCAGAAGTTCAATTGCGCAACTTACGGCCATTATCCCGAAAGGCTGGGGGAATTTTTGGGCAAACTCCGTCTTGACATCCTCAATATTCCCGAATATCTCGCCCCATAGTGGTGAATTTGCCGCTACTTTAGTGAATCTTGTATCGCCATCTTGAGAAAGAACGCTCGCAATAAAAAGCATTACAGCAACACCTTCTTGTTTCGAAAGAAGCTGTCTGCCTTTTACTTCTGACACACCTATCTTTTTGGTTGAAAGTTCAGAAGATATCTTTTGAACATGGTTGTTGGTAGCCGCAAGCACTGCCATATCACCCCACTGACAGCCATACTCCAGCTTTTTTGCGCTCAGAACTCCAAGTATCGCGGGATAGAAATTCTCTTCCGAATTGCCATCTTTTTTAAGCTCGACAAGGCTCACCTCTGTCACGCCATCAAACTCTTTGATTTCTTTCGGCGGTTTCTGTGTTTCTGTTCTTTCTTTACCGGTAAATAGATTTTCTACAAGGTTATTGAAAAAAGAGATTAGCAGAGGTGTGCTTCTATAGTTACTTTCCAGCGAGCTTTCAGTTATTAGGCCGTTTTCTATATACTTACCGATTGCCTCTTCCAGTGCGTCGCGGTTTGCGCCACGCCATCCGTAGATCATCTGCTTCCAATCACCCACAGCAAAAAAAGATCTTTCGCCACGCTCACCATGACCGGATAAAATCTCGTTAATAAGGGGAAGCAGTATCGAAATGTCACCAATCGAGGTATCCTGAAATTCGTCAATCAGAAGATGTTCAGTCCTGTCAAGCCCAAGGGAGAAGTAGTTGCTCATGAGCTTCGGCCGTTCACTCGATGTGGTATCGTCAAGGGCAAGGAGGCGTTTGCGCACATCGGGAAAAAATATCAATCCTTTTTCCTTCTTCACAGCATCTGCCGCATCAAGATATATCTCACAAAGAAACGTAACAGCAAGCTCCCGAAGCAGAGCCTTGTTTATTGAAAGCTTCTCGGCCGTCTTTCTGTAATCCTTGAAAATATTGTTAAGATCGTAGTACGGGCTCTTATCCCACGCTATATTCTTGCCAAGGCTCTTATAGTTTACCAGATCAGAATGGGTGGCAACTGCCTTAGAAATAAAACTATCATAATTAACCAATACATTTATAACCCTGTTTCGAACATTACCGGCAGGGATCTGTTCTGACAAATCATTGGCCTTTTTGCTGAGCGACTCAAGTATATTCCTTAATATACCGTTCTGGATGATAATATCATCAAGGTCTTCGAGCCTGTCCATATCGGCAAGACAGCGCGCGACAGTCTGTTCATCGGCAAGAGGACCCCAAAGTGTGTCAATGTCGGTTTTTAATATCTTGGCGGCCACTATCAGCTTATTTCCTTTGCCGCTTTGCATTACTTTGTTACGAAAAAGGCTTTCTATCTCACCGGATAATTCTATCTGCGCTCTCTCGTCAGCCATCTTTGGCGCAAAACCGGATGCGGCAAAAAGCCTGTAAAAAAAAGAATCTATCGTCGAATACCCGACGCGGCCAGCTTCCATAATAAGCCGCAGCCTACCCAAGAGGGGCATCTCTTTTTCCAACGCTATCTTTTCCATTATACGGGAGCGCATCTCAGTTGTGGCGGCTCGGGTAAATGTAAGGGCGGAGATAAATTTTCCACCCTTAGATATTCTTTTAAACACCTCATCTGTGAGAGTTGTTGTTTTTCCCGAACCGGCTGAAGCTTTCAGAAGAATACTTTCCATTAGTTATTCCCCCGTGAAGCCTTATAATAATTTGGCCTACCGCATAATGCCTGAAACAGGCAGTACTGACACTCCTGACAGTTATAATCAGGCAGAAGTTCAGCTCCGTCGATTATTGCGTCCAGGCGCTCCTTTATAGAAGACATAAGTTCTTCCGCCGTAGCACTTAGCTCCGGAGGAATAACCATAACCCGATCTTTTGAGGATTCTTTTAGAAAATAAAAACGGGCGCCTTCGACCCCTCCATTAAAGTGCTGATAGATAATAAGCTGTGCCGCGGGGTGCAAAACGCCTTTTTGTTTAAGACTCTCCAGCATTGTCGTTCTTCCTGAGATATTGTACCTGCTGTTCTTTTTTGAATACTTGAAATCAATAACCTCTGTTCGCCCCGCTATATTTGCCAGCCTGTCCGACCTTCCGGTTATCTTATAGCACCCGGCGATAGTTCCGCTGAATTTCTCCTCACACGAGATAGCATTATCGGCAAAAACTAAGCGCTCGCCTGATTCCTGCTCGTCTGCATATATTTCCTGCAATAAAATCTTTGCGTTAAGCATGTAGATATTTATCCCGTCAATATCTCTGACCTCGGCGTTTTCATCACTTACCCAGAGCTCATCAAAAAGTGCCACCCAATTACCGAGCATATCTTTTCTGCCGGTCGAAAGCTGTTGAAGGAATTTGTGAACAAAACCTCCCATCTGCATATTTATTTTCTCATCGTCATCCATAAATAAAGGGGGTTCAATCCTCAGGATATATTGATGATAGAATAAAAACGGGCACGCCAGGATCTTTACAAGACTAGAAAACGAATATGTAAAATCTTTAAGTCTGTTCCTTAGATCATCATCTATTTTTATCGCAGGCGTTTCGGAGTTTTGCCTTTCTGGCAGAGATTCTTTAAATGCTACTGCTGTGATTGGTTTTCCAAATTCCTGCGAAAGAAGGCTCATATAGTAGCTGGGCGTTCTTTCTCTTATTTTGTCATCCACTGCTGCTATCTTAACCCTGTTGCCCTGTGCCAGAATCTGTCGAAAAATAAGATCTTCATATTCAAACACACTTTTTCTCATCTGTGGAACATGCACCGGATTTATGAAAGGCCCTTCAAAGGGCTGTGTCGGCATAATGCCGCTGTCCAGAGGAAGTATCAAACCCCTGCTGAATTTCTCTCCCGAAACATCGCCAAAACCGACAACCTGTACCGGTGCCGATCTGCTTCCTGTAACACGGAATTTTTTAGCTTCAATAAGTATTTTTGCGGCGTCAGTTAGATTGCGTCCCAGCCTATCTTTCCAATAATCAAGGAGGGTGGAAAAAGATATCGCGGTCTCCAGCGCCTCACACTCCTCACGGACGTAATGCTCTCTATTGTTGGATAATTCGATAGCGCAGGTTGTAGCAAATTTCTTAAAATCGGGGATAAGGCCTGAATGCCCGGCCTTTTCTATCTCAGCCAGAAGTTTTCTTCCTGCCGCAGTTGTCGAAAACGGCAGCCAAACGGCAAGATTAACGGCATTCGCGAACAGGCGCAGCGATCTATTCCAAAGCATTGTTGTGAGCGACTCATCAAGCAGATATATCATGAGCTGATCGTTTGCCGATCTTTCTTTAAGAAAACTTTCGACCTCCAGTGTGACCAGGTCAACTATAGCATGAAGCCCGGCAAGCTTGATCAACTCAATGCCCGCGCCTTCTGATGGTTCGACTCCGCCGCCGAATGACAAAACAAGATTTTTTGCCGAATCAAACTCAAGCCCACCAAGACCGGCTAACTGGGAACCAAAAAGCGGCTTATCAATAAATAAACGATCTTTAGTTATTTTTCTGTAGAACCTTTCGGTCACCGGCGTTATCTCGGGAAGTCCGATAAATATTTCCTTTTCTGCCGGGTTGATCTCGTCAAACCGCGCTATTTCTAGTTCCTGCATGAAGAGATTGATTTTGGAAAGCCACACGCGAAAATCATGAGCAGCCTCAAGGTATTCCTCAAGTCTATTCCACTCCTCCTCGGTAAACCGCTCTGCTCCGAAAATAGTTTTCCTGCCGATATTATATTCCGCAAGTTTACAAATAAGGGGAAGGAGGCTTGAGGCGCGGCGTGCGGGATATGGCTCATCCGGAAATCTTTCTGCAACAAATGAGATAAAGTAAAGAAGCCGCTCATCACACGGCAGGGGTTGAAGATTCAATCTTTCACTAATTTTTTTAGTTATATATGAATTGAGACCTTCGACTTTTGGAAGAATGCCGCCAAGCTCGCTGTGGATAAGATGCTGCACAGGATCAACAGCCCTGTCGCTTGCACAAATTATTGTCCAATCGGAAAGATCAGGATGGTCATTGCGCAGAAATGCGATTAACTTTTCCGAATATTGCGACACGCTTCCTCCCGATGAACATTTATATTGTTTTTCACTATCCCCCTCCAATTCTCTAAATCCGCCTTTATTTTATCCTTTCCCGCTAAGATTACAAAAAATCTCTCAAGGTAACATACCGGGTAGCACGATGAATAATATGAACGCAGATTATTTAACTAACATACTGATTTAATTGGTGCCCCTGGCGTGAGTCGAACACGCGGCCCACAGATTAGGAATCTGTCGCTCTATCCATCTGAGCTACAGGGGCTTTTGTAAAATATCTTTAATTTGGAT
>Ga0209083_1000111_pt1 | contig 123815 bp, 80 predicted proteins | sample AM7aDNAmetaG_FD_184132 | JGI IMG/M metagenome (GOLD analysis project Ga0209083, IMG submission 184132) | Freshwater microbial communities from Finland to study Microbial Dark Matter (Phase II) - AM7a DNA metaG (SPAdes) (version 3) | ecosystem: Environmental > Aquatic > Freshwater > Lake ... | reverse complement strand
GGACTGGTCGGGAATTATCCTGTAGATATACCTTTCAATAAACGGGCGTCCGTCCCAGTAGGTTTCACTTGCTTTAAGCACGACCTTTTCGCCGCGGCTCCAGCTCACAAACTTAAACGGCCCGGTACCTACAGGATTGCTGTTGAATTTCGAGGTATTTATATCTTCATTTTGCAGGAGATGTTTTGGAAGTATTCCCATACCCCAGCTTTCCAGCGCCGGAGCAAAGGGCACGCTGTAGGCAACCCGCACAGTGAAATCATCTACTACTTCAAATTTCTTAACAAGTTCATACGCACTTTTATAGGGGCTTTTTGTTTTGGGATCAATAAGTTTTTTGTAGGTAAATTCCACGTCGGAAGCGGTAAAAGGGATGCCGTCCTGCCAGCGAATGTTCTTTTTTAGATGAAAGGTAATGACCAGTCCGTCTGCGGAAATATCCCAGCCGGCGGCAAGATCTCCGACAAGCTTGATATTCTTATCATATTTTACAAGGCCGTTAAAGACAAGCCCGTTAATATCCGATGAGGCCGAATCACCCGCAAGGATCGGGTTAAGCATGGAAGCATCCCCTATAGAGGAATCCACAAGCATATCGCCGTATTCGGCATTGCCGCTCAAAGCACCGGAGCCCCCGTTTTCCCGGTAACTCTGCATATCTTCTATCATCTTCTGGGTCAGAAAAAAGCCCCCCACAACTATACCCACAAGAAACAACAAAATCAGTATTTTGCTGATCTGCATTTCATCACCCTGTACCCTTAAGCGAGAACGCTTGCGGACTTTCCGCCGCCCGCAGCCCGGCCAGCCGGCTAAAACATCGCTTTGCAGCTCCGCGGCCGCCGTTTCAAAATAATCTTAACAGGTATTCCCCCGGGCTTATGCTATTTCTTTTTTTCCGGGGTTACAGTATTCTTCGCCTGATTTAAGGCGCCCTTTGCCGGAGAAACCGTTTTAGCGGTTTTGCGTTCAGGGGTTACTTCAGGCGTAATTAAAGCCGATGGCAGGGCAGGCGTTTTTGCCGACTCTGTTGCCAGGTCTTCAATTATTTTATTCCCGCCCGTTCTACTAAGGGCCGGCAACTTAGCCAGGGCAAGTGTCGTAACAAAAAATAAAACCGCGACCACCGTAGTGATCCGTACCATTACATTTTTGCCTCCGGCCGGGCCAAAAAGCGTCTGGGAAGCTCCGCCTCCGCCCAGCATGGAACCTATATCCGAACCCTTGCCTGACTGCAAAAGGATCAACAAGATCAAGAGCAGGCAGAAAATCACATCAAGTGCCATTAATATCGCAACAAGCGTATCCATTTAATTACCCCCAATATTCTTTTATTGTTTCGCCTTTTTTTCAAACTTTACAAGTTTCATGAACGACTCTGCTTCAAGCGCGGCTCCGCCGACCAGAGCACCGTCAATATCCGGCTCGCTCATAAGAAGAGAAATATTATCAGGTTTAACACTGCCGCCGTACTGTATCCGGAGCGCTTCCGCCGTATTCTTATCGTAGAGCTTAACAAAAAGGTCGCGGATAAATTTATGCACTTCCTGCGCCTGTTCCTTGCTTGCTACTTTTCCGGTACCTATGGCCCATACCGGCTCATAAGCGATAACCAGCTTAGAAACTTCTTCCTTAGTGATCCCTTTGAGGCCGCCGGTTACCTGCGTCTTTATTACTTCCTTCCAGATATTTTTTTCTCTTTCTTCCAGAGTTTCTCCCACACAAACTATCGCCAGCAGGCCTTCCGGTAAGACCGCCTTAATTTTTTTATTAATAAATTCATCCGACTCCTTAAAGTACTGCCTTCTCTCGGAATGCCCCAGTATAACGAAACTGCAGCCGGCTTCTTTTAACATTGCCGGGGAAACCTCACCGGTAAAGGCCCCTTTTTTCTCAAAATAGCAATTCTGCGCGCCAACTTTGATGTTGCTGCCTTTTAAGAACTGATAGACGGACTGTACCGCGAGGAATGGCGGGCAGACAACGATCTCTACGTCCGAGACATTTTCCAGTTTAAACCGGAGATCTTTTACCAGTTCCAGCGCCTCCGCGACAGTTTTATTCATCTTCCAATTTCCCGCAATTATCGGCTTTCTCATTTCTTATTTCTCCTTTCTATCTGATTTTTTATTTGTTTTATATGTTCAGGGGTCGTACCGCAGCACCCTCCAATAATATTCGCGCCGGCTTCGAGAAGAGCATTAGTAAAAGACGCCACTACCCCCGGTGTCCCGTCATAATAGATCTCGCCTTTATTAAACCTGGGAATACCCGCGTTGGCTTCGGCGATCAGCGGTTTTTCCGTCTCAGCTCTTATGGCTTTGATAATATCCACCATCTGTTCGGAACCATTTCCACAGTTAGAACCGATAATATCCGCACCTGCCCCGGTAAATTCGGCTACCATGGCCCCTATATCAACACCCATAACGCTCCGTATGTCTTTGTTTGCCTGCACTTCAAAGGTCATACATGCAATTACCGGTAATTTTGTATTTTCTTTAACTGCTTTTATGGCCGCAACTGCCTCCTCCACGGCTATCATGGTTTCTATGATAACCAGCTCCGCCCCGCCTTCAGAAAGAGCTTTCGCCTGTTCTTTAAAAGCTTCAAAAGCCTCCGCAACAGAAAGAAAGCCCAGCGGCTCGAGAAGTGAACCGGTCGGCCCGATATCTCCGGCGATCAAAACTTTTTTTCCTGTTTTTTTTACCGCTGCCCTGGCATTGGCAACACCTGAAATATTTATCTCCCTGCTCTTATTCTCAAGGTTGAACTTTTGAAGCTTCAAACGGTTACCGCCAAAGGTATTGGTAATAATAATGTCCGCCCCGGCCTCAATATACTCTTTATGTATAGAAACAAGTGTTTCGGCTTTTGTCAAATTCCAGTATTCCGGGCATTCTCCCGCGGAGAGGCCGTGTTTCTGCAGCATGGTGCCCATGGCACCGTCACATACCAGAATTTCTTTTTTAAGCCGGTCCAAAATATCCGTCATCAGTCTCCAAGTAGTGTTTCTCTATTTTTTTATAAAAAGTTCAGGCCTGTGATGTTCGATCTGCAGCCACATCTCAGGTTCTGAAATAGAAGTGGTCCGGCCGCCTTTGTATTCGGTATCTATCCAGGTTTTAATAGCCGCGACCACCGCGTGCTCCTTGTTCACCCTGGACGGGCCCTCAAGATGCAATCTGGCATTTATCCAGAAAGCAATACCGGCCAGGCCGGATTTATCGGTAATCTCCACATCCACATTCCTTTTTAGAATTTTCATCGTGTCGAAAATATTATAGATCTCTTCATTCTTCATAATGCCGTCAGCGTGTATCCCGGCTTTGGTCACATTGAATTTGGAGCCGACAAACGGCTGGTTGCCCGGGATCTTATAACCTATCTCTTTTTCAAAATAATTGGCGATATCGGTAATTATTGTCGTATCCATACCGTTTACTGTGCCTTTTAACTGCTGGTATTCAATGAGCATGGATTCGATCGGAGTATTTCCGGTCCTTTCACCTATCCCGAGAAGCGCTCCATTAGCGGCGCTCACTCCATACATCCAGGCCGTGGAGGCATTAATAACCCCCTTATAAAAATCATTGTGCCCGTGCCATTCCAGCCATTCACTGGGAACTCCGGCGATCTTGCAAAGCCCGTGAGCTATGCCCTTGACACTTCTTGGAAGTGCAACTCCGGGATAAGAGACCCCGTAGCCCAGGGTATCGCAGGCCCTTATTTTAACAGGTATCTTAGCTTCCTTTGAAAGTTTCATCAACTCCTGAACAAAGGGAACCACGAAACCGTAGAAATCCGCCCTGGTAATATCTTCAAAATGACAACGCGGGATAATACCGTGCTCCAAAGCCGCACTGACCACGCCAAGATAATCTTTCATGGCCTCGCTGCGTTTCTTTTTTAACTTGAGAAAAATGTGATAATCAGAAACTGAAGTTAAGATACCGGTTTCCTTAAGGCCCATCTCTTTAACCAGCTTAAAATCCTGTTTCACGGCCCGGATCCAGCCGGTGATCTCCGGATACTTGTACCCTCTTTCTATACATTTCTCAATGGCTTTTCTATCCTTTTCTGTATAGAGAAAAAATTCGGTTTGGCGTATCATTCCATTCGGACCGCTTAAAGTATGCAGCATATCAAAAACATCAACTATCTGTTTGACCGTAAAAGGAGGCAGCGACTGCTGTCCGTCCCTGAAAGTTGTATCCGTGATCCATATTTCATCAGGCGGATTCATCGGGACTATTCTATGGTTAAAAGGGATCTTGGGTACTTCTCCATAGGAAAATATATCCCGGTAAAGGTTGGGTTCCTCCGGATCCTGCAGAGAATACTTAAATTCATCCTGTTCCAGTGTTTTTGTAATATTATTATACTTCAGCATCTTGAGTGCCTCCAAAAGGCCTGTTAAAATTATAAAGAAGAGCAAATTTAAACGGCTTTTCCGCTAATTTATACACAATTCGGCGTATAATTATAGCATTTTCAGAGCTTTTTTTACAAGTAAAACCTGTAAAGCAGTCCCGGGCTCAAAACATATTTGCGCAGCTTTTAACGTTGATACGTGTGTGCCTGCTCTCCTGAAAGGCACGGTATAAATATCAATTGAGAAGTAAGATTATTTTTGCTATATTTATAAGGTATCTTCTGAACAGCATTATTAAGGACTGCAGCTATTTTAATCAGGATCCAAACAAAAGGAAGGTTAAATATGCCTCACAAGGTAACATTGATAAAAGGCGATGGTATCGGCCCGGAAATCGCAAAGATCGCGCAAAAAGTAATAGATGCTACCGGCGTAAAGATCAGCTGGGACGAAGCAGAAGCCGGAATAGATATTATGGAAAAGGAGGGTACACCTCTTCCTGAAAAAACCCTTGAATCCTGCAGAAAAAATAAGGTGGCGCTGAAAGCCCCTGTAACCACGCCGGTCGGAACCGGCTTTCGCTCCGTAAATGTAGCACTTAGACAACAACTCGGACTTTACGCGTGCGTGCGTCCCTGCAAAAGTTACGAAGGTGTGCGCTCCAGATATAACAATATCGACCTTGTGCTCGTGAGAGAAAACACCGAGGACCTATATGCCGGTATTGAGTTTGAAAAAGGAAAACCGGAAACACAAAAACTGATAAACACAATCAAAGAACTCGGCGGCAAAAAAATAAAAGACGACTCAGGCATAAGCATCAAACCCATCTCCGTATCCGGAACAGAAAAAATAGTTGAATATGCTTTTCAATATGCCGTGGCGAATAAAAGGAAGAAAGTTTCTGCCATCCACAAGGCAAATATTATGAAGTTTACCGACGGTTTATTCCTGTCAACCGCAAGAGCTGTTGCAAAGAAGTACCCGCAGGTAGAATTCAACGATGTTATTGTGGACAACATGACGATGCAGCTCGTGCAAAAACCGGAACTTTACGACGTACTCGTCCTTCCCAACCTTTACGGTGATATCCTCTCGGATCTTTGCGCCGGGCTGGTTGGCGGGCTGGGTGTAGCTCCGGGCGCGAATATCGGAGAGAACGGCATGGCGGTTTTTGAAGCCACTCACGGCAGCGCCCCCAAATACAAAGGGCTTAATAAAGTCAATCCAACCGCGCTTATTCTGTCGGGCATGCTCATGTTGAAACATCTCGGTGAAAATAAGGCCGCGGAAGCTCTGGAAAACGCGGTAAAGCGTGTGATCAGGTCCGGCAAGGATGTAACCTACGATATGAAACCGGATAGAAATGACCCCTCAGCGGTTGGTTCAAAAGAAATGGGTGAAGCGATAATCAAAGAATTAGCAAAAAGCTGATTCTTTGTTGTCCGTAAAGTTTTTAAAATCCATAAGGTCCATAAAGTCAAAAGACCTAAAGAGCGCTTAGACTTTACAGACTTTACGAACCTTATAAACTTTATAGACTGTTCGACTAAAAGGAGAACACATGTCACGACCTAAGATCAGCATTATCGGCGCAGGCAATGTCGGCAGTATTATTGCATTGCAAGCGGCGCAGAAAGAACTTGGAGACATTGTTCTGCTGGACGTAGTGGAAGGCATGCCGCAGGGAAAAGCGCTTGATCTTTCGCAAATGTCAGGAATATTTCATTTTGACGCCAAAATAACCGGCTCAAATAACTTTGCAGATATAAAAGACAGCACTATAGTGGTAATCACCGCCGGGGTTGCCAGAAAACCCGGGATGAGCCGCGAAGACCTGCTCAAGATAAACGCGGAGATAATAAGAAAAGCTTCCGAGAACATTAAAAATTATGCTCCAAATGCCATAGTTATTACAGTTACCAATCCTCTGGACATGATGACCCAGCTGGCCTTTAAAACTACCGGGTTCAAAAAAAACAGGGTCATTGGTATGGCAGGGGTGCTGGATTCCGCCAGGTTCGCGCATTTTATCGCGGAGGAATTAAAGGTATCTTCAAAGGATATTACCCCTATGGTACTCGGAAGCCACGGAGATACCATGGTCCCGCTTCCAAGATATTCGACCGTCTCAGGTGTTCCTCTAACTGACCTTATGAAACCCGATGTTATAAAGAGACTCGTTGAGCGCACGGCGAACGGCGGGGCAGAAATAGTCGGTCTGCTAAAAACCGGGAGCGCATATTTTGCCCCCGGGACCTCTGCGGCGATAATGATTGAAAGTATCCTAAAGGATCAGAAACGCATACTCCCCTGCTCCGCTTACTTGACCGGGGAATACGGTTTGAAAGATGTTTTTATAGGCGTACCGGTAAGCTTAGGTGCAAATGGAATTGAGAACATTATTGAATTGAAACTTTCCGGCGAAGAACTGGCAGCCCTGCACAAGTCAGCGGGTATAGTTAAAGAAGGCATAAGATCACTTTAAGAATGTCCATAAGGTTCGTAAGGTTTTTAAGGTCCATAAAGTCTAAACGCTTAACAAACCTTTAAATTAGATTGTTTTTCAAGATTTTAGGCATTATAGACTTTCGACTTTACGAACTTTATAAACCTTATAGACTTGCTAGTAAAGGAGCTAAATTGATTACAGCAAAACAAATAGCAGATACTGTCAGCGCACTTTGCATTCAAGCCAATACTGTTCTTCGTGCTGACGTAAAAAAAGCTCTCTGCAAAGCCCGTGCCTGTGAAAAGAACAGGAACGCAAAGTTCATTCTTAACGCGCTTATTGAAAACTACAAAATCGCGGAAAAAGACTGCACGCCGATCTGCCAGGACACCGGTATTACCGTTATTTTTGCGGAAGTGGGGCAACAGGCAAGGATCAAGGGAGATCTCGGCAAAGCCATAAACGAGGGCGTGGCGGCGGGATATAAAAAAGGTTATCTCAGAAAATCCATAGTAAAAGATCCTGTGCTCCGGGGAAACACCGGAACCAACACTCCGGCAATAATCTATTATGACTTCCTTCCCGGAAAGAACCTAAAACTCACAATACTGCCCAAAGGCTTTGGTTCAGAGAACAAATCCAAACTTTTCATGCTGAATCCCACGGCAACCCGGGAAGAGATCATAAACGCGGTCATTTCAGCCGTTAAAGAGGCAGGGCCGGATGCCTGCCCGCCCTATATGCTCGGGGTCGGCATAGGCGGCGACGCCGGCAAGGCAGTTTTCTTGGCAAAGAAAGCTTTGACTTTGAGTATCGGCTTTTGGGGTGAAAACGCCTATTACAGGAAACTGGCCGGAGATATTTATAAGAAAGGAAACACTTTGAATATTGGGCCTCTCGGAGCCCGCGGCAAGTCCACGCTTCTCGGCGTAAACATCCTCACCTTCCCCACTCATATCGCCGGGCTTCCCGTGGCTGTTAATTTTTCCTGTCACGTCCTAAGGAGCGCGTCAGCGACATTATGAAAACTATAAATTTACCGGCGGCAAAAAGCGAACTCTCCAAACTTAAAGCAGGGGAGCTTGTCCTCCTTTCCGGAACAATAATTACCGGGCGGGATCAGGCGCATAAACGCCTGGCGGGCGCCTTAAAGCTGAACAAAAAACTACCGGTCAAAATCAAAGGGCAGGCGATCTATTACACGGGGCCCACCCCCTGCAAGCCGGGAGAAATAGTCGGTTCCTGCGGCCCCACCACCAGCAGAAGAATGGACGCTTTTACTCCCGCTCTTTTAAAAGCGGGACTGGCCGTCATGATAGGCAAGGGAAACCGCTCAAAAGAAGTGCAGAAAGCCATTAAAAAATACGGGTCTGTCTATTTTTCCACCCTTGGCGGAGCCGGCGCCTATTTAAAAAGAAAAATAGTTGCAGCAAGGACCATAGCTTACCCTGAGCTTGGCCCTGAAGCAATTCACGAATTCCAAATAAAAGAATTTCCAGCGATCGTCTGGATAGACAGCGGAGGCAGGTCCTTATGATAAATTGGAATAGTGTTAAAATAGTCGCCACGGCAGGCCCGGCAAGCGCTTCCTATAAAACGCTGCGGGCCATGATATATAACGGCCTGGATATAGTAAGAATAAATTTCTCCCACGGGAAATATGAAGAATATAAAAAAATAATTGCCCTCGTAAGAAAAATAGAAAAAGAACTCGGCCGGCCTATCGGGATCCTTGCGGATATGCCGGGCCCGAAACTCCGCGTTAAAGGCATTGAAGAGCCCATTTCAGTAAAGCCCGGCAGTGTACTGGTTATAAAAAGAAACCAGCCCCGGCTTCCCGGGGAAATAAGCATTGCTTACCCGGTAATCTTAAAGGTGCTGAAACCCGGGGATAAAATATCGGTCAGCGACGGCAAGTTTATAATTAAAGTTTTCAAAAAAACAAAGGATTCCGTAACCTGCAGAGTTCTTGACGGCGCGGGAGAGATAAAAAAAGGCGCGGGTTTAAACTTCCCGGAAGTGGATCTTCCAATTCCCTCCGTCACGCCCGAAGATTACAAGCATATTAGTTTTGCCTGCGCTAACGGAGTAGACTTCATAGGGCTTTCCTTCATAAAGGAAGCAGAAGACCTGAAAAAAGTCAGGGCTTATCTGAAAAAGATAAAAGCAAAACCTTTCCTTATCGCAAAGATAGAAAGAAGAGCCGCCCTCGCCAACTTGAAGAATATCGTACTGTCAACCGACGGGGTAATGGTTGCCCGGGGGGACTTGGGCGTGGAAATGCCGATAGAAAAAGTTAACCTGCTTCAAAAAGATATCATTAAAATGTGCAACACCCACGGGAAGCCGGTAATTACCGCGACTCAGATGCTTGAATCCATGATAGAAAATCCTTTCCCCACCCGGGCGGAAGTTTCTGACGTGGCAAACGCTATTTTTGACGGCACGGATGCCATAATGCTGTCAGGGGAGACGGCCGTCGGTAAATATCCCCTGCAAGCCGTGGAAATGATGTACAAAATAGCCAAGAATGTGGAACCCAAACTGGATCGTTCTAAGAATGTGGCTTATCTTGAGGATGACGATATTTCGGATATAATAAGCAAAAATGTCGTAAGAATTGCGGAAGTTTACGGTGTTAAGAACATACTGGTCCCGACTGAAAGCGGCAAAACGGCAAGAATGGTCTCCAGGTACCGTCCAAACGCCAAAATAATAGCCCTGGCAACAACCGAAACGGTACTGAGGCAGTTAATACTTCCTTTTGGAGTTTATCCCTGCAGAATTGGAAAACACACAAATTCTTCCGTGATCTTTAAACTTGTTGACGAGTTCATAAAAAAATCGGGGCTTTTTAAAAAAGGCGATAAGTTAATTATCGCTGCCGGAACTCTGGAGAAAAAAGGCAGCGCCTCAAATTTCATTAAAATAGTGACTGTCGCGTAGCGATGGTTAGTAAAGTTTGTAGTTTATAAGGTTCATAAAGTCTTAGAGACTAAGCGAACAAAAAAAGGCAGCCACACGTACTCCAAACACCTTACCTAAGCGCGATCCTTTGAATTACGGCACCTTTAATGTCTGTATCGGAGATACCCGTAAGCGCCGAGAGGAGTTTGAATATACTGGTTGTGCCTTTGGCTTTCAGATCTACGGTGATCAGGTAATTTTCCCCTTTTTTCTCCACTTTTTTGACCGCCTCCGGCTTGAGTTCAGGATTAAAAGCAAAAGGAACGTTAAGGCCTGCTTCATAGACGGCTTCGGAATATTGCAAGGCCGCGGTCAGGTCGACCTTTACGGCAGAGAGCAGTTTTATTCCGGGTGGAAGGTTTTCTGCAACGAGTTCGAGGACTTCTTTTTCGTTCAAAGAACGTGTAAGTTCCAGATCAAAGGCCTCACAACAACTGTCAACCCCGACCGGCAGTGCGGGTGAAAAAGCAACTTTTGGATGCGGGTTAAAACCTTCCGTGCGTGAAAGCGGCAAGCCGCTCCGTATTATTGCTCTAAGCAAAGCATTCGCAAGTTCCAGATGAGAAATAAATTTTATAGCCGGCGTTTTTTCATAGCTGAGCCTGTATTTTGCTATCGCAAAACGCTTTAAAGGGGAAACTGCCGGAAACCCGGAGTCCTTTACGAGTTCCGCTTCCTTGAGCTTTGTACTTTCACAAAATTCTTCCGCCCCGCAGGAAGCGCAGACCGCGCCGCGGCAATCCGCGGTCGTCTCCCCCTTCCCGGCTTTTTCCAATTCTTTTTTCAGATATTCCTTTGTCACCAGGCAGTCAATATGTTCCCAGGGGAATTTCTCGTCAAGCGAACGCTTCCTTGCAGTATAAAAAAGCGGATCTATTCCTGCTTCCTTAAAGGCCGCTTCCCATATTTCCGGTTTAAAGGTTTCACGCCAGGCATCAAAACGGGCGCCCATATTATAGGCCTTAAGTATTACCTCAAAAAGCCGCCGGTCTCCCCGGGCAAAAACACCTTCAAGCATTGTTAATTCCAGGCTGTGCCACTTCAGCAGGCGGGGGTTAATATTTTTCCGGAGCAGATCTATCTTGCTTTTTAATTCGGCGGCTGTTGCCTGCGCCTCCCACATGAACGGAGTATGCGCTTTGGGGATCATAAAAGAAATACTGATATTAAAACCTTTGAATCTTTTGTTTTCCTGCCTGCAGGCATTTTGCACTCTTTTCGCAAGACCCGCAATACCCAAAACATCTTCCTCTGTTTCGGTCGGCAGGCCCAGCATAAAATACAGCTTGATGTTATCCATACCTGCTTTGACCGCCGCCGCGCAGGCGTCTATCAGGTCTTTTTCCGTAACACACTTATTGATCACATCCCGGAGCCTCTGGGTCCCCGCTTCGGGCGCGAAAGTAAGCGTTGATTTTCTGACGGAATTCAAGCCGGCTGCAAGTTCCACCGAAAAAGCATCTATCCTGGAGGAAGGCAGAGCCACCGAAATGCCTTCTCCAAGAAGGCTGCTGTTTAAGCCCAAAACTATCTCTTTTATTTTTGAATGATCCGTGGAACTTAACGAAGACAGGGAAATTTCGTCAAAACCGGTCGCGGACTGGCTTTCTTTAGCAATATCAAGGATCGCGGAAACGGAACGCTCCCGCACAGGCCTGGTGGTCATGCCGCTCACGCAAAACCTGCACCCGCGGGTACACCCGCGCAGTATTTCCACTGTTACCCGGTTCTGTATAATATTCATATAGGGCACGAGCGGTTTGAGCGGGGCATAGGCGCGGTCAAAATCCCTCACTATTCTTTTGGTAATTTTTAACGGCGTGCCGGTTTTAACCACGGAAAGCCCGGCAAAGGTCTTATCCGGGTTATAGACAGGGTCATAATAAGACGGAACATAGACACCCCTGAGCCCGGAAAGTTTTTCAAGTATGCCGGAACGCTTTAATCCAGACGCTTTTCCCTTTTTATAGACTTCGATAATCTCAGTTATCGCTTCCTCTCCCTCTCCTATCAGGAAAAGATCAAAGAAAGCCGCCACGGGTTCGGGATTATAGGCGGCAGGGCCTCCGCCAAGAATTATGGGGTCGGTTTCCTTTCTGTCGACGGACAATAAAGGCACACCTCCTAGAGCCAGTATCTGTAAAATATTGGTATAGGTCATTTCATACTGCAGGGTAAAGCCAATAATATCAAATTCATTTACCGGGGTAAAACTTTCCAGGGAGTATAAGGGAAGGCCGTATTCCTTAAGCCTGCTCTCCATATCCGGCCAGGGAGAAAAAACCCTTTCCGCGAGAGCATACGGGAGTGAATTTATCAGGCCATATAGTATCTTAAAGCCGAGATAGGACATGCCCACCTCATAGGCCTCAGGAAAAGCCAGAAGCACCTTTACCCGGTCAAAAGAATCTTCTTTAATGCTAATATTTTGTTCCTGGCCTATGTACCTTGTGGGATGGCTTACGAACGGAAGCACTTTTTCAAAAAGATCTTTCTTCAGACTTAAATTCTTTTCTGTCATGAGGAGAACTTCTTTAGTGACATATGAATATTTAGAAGTATTCCCGCAAGAAACATGGAGAAGATAAGCGAAGAACCGCCGTAACTCATAAAAGGAAGAGGCACCCCGACGATAGGCAGCAAACCCAGGGTCATACCGATATTGACAAAGACCTGGGTTATAAAAATAACAATGATCCCGGTCGCGAGGATAGTGCTGGTCCGGTCCTTGGCATAAATAGTTATTTTAATACCTTCCATAATAAGCATGTAATACAGAAAAATGATAAATACCGCGCCGATAAATCCGAGTTCCTCCCCTATAACAGAAAATATGAAATCCGTATGATGTTCCGGGATAAAATTCAGCTGGGACTGGGTCCCGCTCAACAGCCCCTTTCCGAAAAGCCCCCCGGAGCCTATGGCTATCTTGGATTGAATGAGAGAATACCCGCTGCCCAGGGGATCCGCCTCCGGATTGATGAAACTTAATATTCTTTTTTTCTGATAATCCCTCATTACCAGCCAGAATAACGGGGTCACCGCGGCAAGCAAGCTGAAGGTCCCTATCAAATATCTTTTTTTCATCCCGCTGATAAAAAGCATAAAAAACACAATGGGAATAAAAATCAAAGTAGTACCCAGATCAGGTTGGATCAGGATCAAGAACATCGGGGCGCCCACCAGAACAAAAGTCTTGAACATACCTTCGGCAATGTCTATCTTGCCTTTATTTTCGGAAATAAACTTTGTAAGCATAAGCACCAGCACCACCTTGGCAAATTCCGAAGGTTGAAAAGCAAAGGGCCCGAGATGGAACCATCTGACGCTGCCGAATTTTGATTTCCCGACGAAAAGCAGGAGCAAAAGCATGCCCAGCGTGATAAAATACATCCAGGGGGAAAAACCGATCCACACTTCGTAATTTATCTGGCTTACAAAAAAAAGTATAAAAAAAGAAACCGTAACCCACATAAGCTGTTTCAGAAAAAAATTGTACCGCAGGCCCGTAAGATCACTCGAGCTTGTGGCGCTGTAGATCATAACAAGGCTGATGATACTGAGCAGCCCTATTACTGCAAGTATTGCTTTATTTAAGCTTTTAAGGCTCTGTTTTTCTATTAGAGGCATATCTTTCCTTCTTCAATTTGAAATAGGTTTCTATCGCGGCTTTGCCCAGCGGCGCGGCATTTTCACCCCCGGCACCGCCGCCCTCAATAAAGACAAGGACCGAAACTTCGGGACTTGCGGCAGGCGCGTAGCCCGCGAAAGCCGCATGTGAAGGCCCGTGGGGATTTTCTACAGTAGCCGTTTTTCCCGCAATGCTGTAATTTGATTTTGCTCTGGCACCGGTACCGGAATTAACCGCTTTCCAAAGCGCTTTTTTTATCAGTTCAAGCGTTTTTCCGCCGATAGTAAAACTCTTGAGAATTTTCTTTTCAATTTTTTTATCTCCGATAGCTTTGACTACATGCGGGGTATAAGAAGTCCCGTTATTAATAATTACATTATAGGAAGAAAGTATCTGCAGGGGATTTGATGTAATATAACCCTGGCCGATGGCATATTGAATAGTATTTCCGGGGAACCAGTAGATGCCGTATTTATCCTTCTTCCAGGCCGGTGTCGGTACAAGCCCCTGCTTTTCCCCGTCCAGGTCTATGCCCGTAGGGTCTCCGTAGCCAAAAAGCTTTGCGTATTCAGAGATCTTATCGGCGGAAACAGTTAAGCCCAGCTGATAAAAATATATATCACAGGACTGGGCAATGGCATCCTCCATGGATAAAACACCGTGCCCCTCCGACTTCCAGCAGTCGTAAGACCAGTCTTTCCCGTAATGATACGTGCCGCGGCAGACAAACACGTCTTTTGCAGAAAGTTTATTTTTTTCCAGAGCCACAACAGCCGGAACTATTTTAAATACCGACCCGGGGGAATATAAACCGCTGACGGCCCGGTTAAGGAATATGCGGTTCGGGTCACTTAACATCCGGTTCCATTCCTTGGCATTCAGCTGGCCGCAAAAAACGTTGGGGTCGAAAGAAGGTTTGCTCACCAGAGCATAGATCTCTCCGTCTCCCGGATTCATCACGACGATAACGCCTCTGCGGTTCTTAAAAAGTTCTTCACAGGCCTTTTGCAATTTAAGATCTATGGTCAGGACCAGATCGGTCCCTTTTACATAAGCCTCTTCTCCCAGATCTTTTATTTCTTTGCCTGAAGCGTTCACCCTGATCTTCGCGGCTCCATTCAATCCGCGCAGTACGTTATCAAATTTACGTTCCACACCCGCGCGGCCGATAGTATCTCCTATAAAGTATTTTCCGTTATCAAGGTCCTTCAGTCCCACTTCACCGACATAACCGAGCACATGCGCGGCCGTATCTTTATTCGGGTAATTCCGTTTGGCTTCGGTGTGAATTATCACTCCCGGCAGTTCCGGTTTGTTCTCTTCAATAATTGAGATCACCCGAGCATCCAGATCCCCCTTGATCTTTATAGCTTCAAACACCTTATACTTTTGATCCTCAATTTTTTCATTTATTTCTTCTTCCGGAACACCTATTATTTTCGCCAGGACCGGGACCACTTTGTCACTGTCTTTTAGATCCGCGGGAATAACTGACACGGTATAAGAAGGCACGCTATCGGCCAGCTTTTCACCAAATCTGTCAAATATTATGCCGCGGGCTGCCCGCTTGGGGACCACACGCGTGCTGTTGCTTTGGGCAAGAGACTTGTATTTCGAATAGAAGATAAGCTGGAGATAGAATAATCTTAGAATTATTATAATGAATAATACCGAGGCAAAAGCTATCAGCAGTTTGAAACGCCGTTTTTGTTCTTTATCATGAACTCTTTCTAGAGCCATATCAACCGAACGCTTTTTTTACATTACCCTTAGACAGGTAATAAATAACTACAGCCAGAAAGAGGACAAAGGAGGTAGATAATGCGAGAGGTAAAGTTATCCTGAGCAGTTCGCTTAAAACGTTGATCTTTGTGTAGAATAAATAGAGAAAACTCAGCGAGAGGAACCCGCTTACCAGCGTGATAATAAGCGTGATAAGTATTTTCGAAAATACATTATCGCTGAATACATGTTTTTTCAAGAAAGCAATAATGAATCCGGAAATTGTAAGGGTAAAGACCCCGGCGCCAAAGGTACCATAAGAAATAAGGTCGTAGAACAAACCGCAGCCGGCCCCATAAATTGTACCGTCCAATAAGTCATTCTTCTTTATTGCCAGAACAAGGCCGAGTATTATGAAGTCGGGAGCGATCCCCGAGAACAAAAGATACTTCCTGCAGGACGCCTGCAGTAAAAAACAAACAAGCAAGCCAATAATTTTTGTGATCATCTGGACAGTTACTCCTTAAAAACAATAAGGACTTCTTCAAGTTTCAATACATTCACGGCCGGAATTACGTTAATATCAAGGCTCATGCTGTCCGCGTCGGCTTTTAACACGCTGACCTGCCCGACAACCAGGCCTTTGGGAAATTTTCCGTCACCGGAAGTAACAAGCAGGTCCCCGCCTTTTACTTCATCATTTATGGATAGATATTTCATTTTGCACATACCGTTACCGGCCCCGCTTACCGTACCGACAACCCGCGTCTTTTGATGAATAGCCATGATACCGCTTTTATAATCCGTAAGCAGCATTACAAGGGAATATTCCGGATAAACTTCGATTGTTTTACCTACAACTCCGTCCGGAGTAATTACGGGCATGCCGGTAACCACTCCGTCCCGCTCTCCCAGGTCAACAGTGAGTATCCCAAAATAATTACTTAGATCCCTGCCGACAACCCGGGCCATAACGGTCTTAAAACCCGCTTTTTTCTTATAATCAAGGAACCGCTTTAATCTTTCGTTCTCTTTCTCTGTCTCCGCCAGCCGGTTATTCTGGTAAACCAAAGCGGATAACTCTTTGTTTAATTTGTCATTATCGTGTTTAAGGTAGGCAAAATTAAGAGCTGTATTCCAGACGTAGAAGGCGGCATTACCGAGCCGTCCCGTAATTTTCTGCAGGGGGAACATTATTTCTGAAACGGCGCTGTTTTTCCCAGCTCCGGGTTCACGGTTATTAAAAATAAAAATAAAACCGGCAGCTGCAAGTAAAATTGCCGAAATAACAAGGTATGCACGGTATTTCTTTAATAGTTTTTTCCACATATTTATATGCCTTTTAATATACCAAAAAAGGCAATGTTTCTCAAGGTATTAAGTACCGTATGAATATTAGGATATTTGAGCTTTCCAAAAACGGGACCAAGGGATTAATTTAGCATAAAAAAGCCCGTTCTTTATAAACGGGCTTTTAAACTCATATTTTAATTCTGCCGAAGTTATTAGAAATACTCTCTTTCGTATACAGCAACTTCCCGCAGTATACCGTCATCTATCTCAAGAAGCCTGCCGACACCGCGCACAACACAGGTGACCGGATCATCGGCAAGATTGACAGGAACCCCGGTTTCATATCTAAGCCTTTCAGCAAGTCCTCTTAACAGGGAAGTACCCCCGGCAAGGATAATGCCTTTATCAACTATATCAGCTGAAAGTTCCGGCGGGGTCCTTTCCAACGTTTCTTTTATAGCTTCTATTATCTGCGAGACCGGTTCTTTCATTGCTTCTCTGATCTCCTCGGAAGTAACTTCGAGAGTCCGGGGAAGCCCGGTTACCAGATCCCGTCCCCTGACATTGATCTTAAGCTCTTCTTTTAAAGGAAAAGCAGAACCAATCTCTATTTTTATTTCTTCGGCGGTACGCTCCCCAATAAGTACATTGTACGCTGTTTTTAAATGGGCGGCAATCGCGTCAGATAATTCGTCTCCGCCGACCCTTACCGAAGCATTACAAACGATCCCTTTCAAGGAAATAACGGCAATTTCGGTAGTACCCCCTCCAATATCAGCTATCATATTCCCTGTAGGGGATTCTATAGGGAGCCCCGCACCTATAGCGGCAGCCATGGGTTCTTCGACAAGAAAGACTTCCCTCGCGCCGGCCTGTTCCGCGGAATCCCTGACTGCACGTTTTTCAACTTCAGTAACACCTGAGGGTATTCCAATGACAACGATAGGTCGCACGGGCGTCCTTTTATTATGGACTTTATTAATAAAATATTTAAGCATTTTTTCGGTAACTTCAAAATCCGCTATAACTCCGTCTTTCATAGGCCTGATCGCCAAAATATTTCCCGGCGTGCGTCCCAGCATCTTTTTGGCATCGGCTCCTACCGCCAGTATCTCATGTGTATCTTTTACCAGCGCCACAAGGGAAGGTTCATTAACAACGATCCCTTTGCCCTTAACATAAACCAGAGTTGTTGCAGTCCCCAGGTCAATAGCCAGATCGTTTGAAAACATGCCGAAAATAAAATCCCAGATCATTAACTGCCTCCTTCAATAAATTCTGCCACATCATTACCTTTTTTTTCAGAGGTTCTTTTTTCAATATAGTCCTTAAGCAAAAGAACCGTTTTTGGTTCTGCAAATTTCAGCCGCACAATCCAGCCCAAAGCCAGTTTTGTAAGCGCCTTTACCTCTCCCCTGGTCATTGCAATTTCGGAACCATCAGGCAGGCAAAAACTCACCCTCAGCTCGCCAAATTTGCTGATTCCTTTTTCAATTTGTGTTTCAAATTTTATCCCGGAAGCTGAAATATCCACAATTTGGCCCTTTCCCATCAAATCTCTGGAAACAGAAAAAACATTCACCTCAATATTAAGACCGATCCGTTGAAAGCGCCGCGGTTTTTTTATATTATTAAGTTCATCGGACAATAACGTCACCTCTTAAGGCTTTTATAACACTCCGCCTCTATCCGAAATTCCAGATGTTTTGAATTTTCCAACAGGAGCCCGGTATCTTTTAGTATCTTACTCTTAATAGTTTCTTCTTTCAAATATAAAAAATTTACAAGCACATTAAGATAAGCCGCCTTCAGCGCGGCATGCGCAAAATACGCTGCTACGCCTACATCGCTTAGAAGGTTTTTATTGCCTTGCGCCGCCAGCGGCTCACAAATTTGGAGCACCTTGTAGCAACAAAGCATTATCTCATAAGGTACTTTTGCCGCTTTAAGCAAAGCCTTTTCAAGTGCTTCGGCTCTTTTTTTCTTTTCATCTTCAGTCTGCTTCGGCATTTTAGAGGCCGTCGCATAACTGCCGTAAGCAATAATATCCTCTTCAAGCAGTTTTAGCAGTTCATCCCTGGTTACTTCGGAAGTTTTTAAAAGCTCCCTGACCTCCGCGTCAACACCGGCATATTTTTCATTGCCCGCCGTAAAATTCCCTACCATACAGTTCAGGCTGGCTGCTGCGGCTCCGACAAGCGCAGCTGCGGAACCGCCCCCGGGCGCCGGAAGCCTGGCGCTCAGATCTTGCATAAATTTCTTTATTGATTCATTGACATAATGCATTTCTTAACCTTTCTACATTGTATTTGCCGCTGTAATAAGGCATAAATTCGCCGTCTTCCGCGGTGGCCATTACCAGGCCCGCTCCGGCATAAAGCGACGCGGACTTTATCTGGAGTTCATTTATCTGCCCCGGATCCCGCCAGAAGGCGGAACGGGAAATGGAGACATGCAGCTCTCCGAAGCCCATTCTGCCGAATAATTCAAATTCCTTTTCCGCCTTGGAAGAATAAGTTACTTTATTCTTGTTGTAGATCTCTTTAGAGATAGTATTTATTTTATCCTTAAGCGCCATTTTGTTGTTATATATCGGCTTAAAATAACTCTTTTCTATCCTTATTATCTCGAGCACGCTCTTGACAAAATCAATGCCGGCTTTTGTGGAATAACTTTTTGTATTGGAGAAGACAGGTTTAACGCCAAGATCCGAACAATATTTATCTATTATTTTAATTTCTTCACGGGTTATCTCGCGATTTTCGCAGATACTTACCAGTACCGGAACGCCGAATTTCTTAACATTTTCTATATCACTCGCAAGGACAAGAATACCTTTCTCCAGGGCTCCCAGGTCTTTTTGCTTCGCATCCTCCAGGCTTGCCCCGCCGTATATATTAAGTTCATTAACAAACGCGGTAATAACAACCATGTCGGGCTTGATCTCATTCTCCGAACAGCTGATATTCAGGAATTTTTCAATACTTAAAGGCACGCCGCTGTCAAACTTAGCAACAACAAAATCAGCCAGTGACGAGGCAACGGAAAACGCCAGCGGGTTACCTTCCGGCAGAAAATTACCGCTGGGCGAAGAATAGACCATTACCGGGTCACCGTTCCTATTCTGCATTATCTTCGGGCATAAAGCCCCTTTTAACATCCTGAAAACAATTTCATCAAGCTTTAAGTCCTTCAGATGAACCGCGGTATTTTCTTTGGAAATTCCGACAATTATCTTAGCCAGGCGGGCTTTTAATTCTTCTTCCGTAAGCGAAGCCGCAACCACGGCAAGCAGTTCGGAGTTAAGTACCTGCATGACACTTTCTTCTTTTAAGGCCCTGCCCGGCCTCGTATTTCCAAAGCCGGTAATGACCCTTTTAAGCGCCTCATCCCTGGACGTTGAAGCCCTGCTCCACATAAGATGATGAGGCAGTGCCGTAGAATGCCCGTTATGAACAAATTGATTATTAATATAATTAGCGATAAAATTATGCATGTAAGCAATATTGTTAATTTCGCCGCAGCCCGTGATCACATCATCCAGCGGATAGAGATTATTATAGGTTTCATGAACGAGCATATCTTCAAGGGAAAAACCGGGAACACATAGGAGTGTTTTTTTCCTGAGTAAAGAAAAGGCCTGAATAAGCCGCTCGCATATTATATAATGTTGATTATCCGTGCCATGCACAGGCATGGTGGGAGCCACCAAAATAAGCTTTGCCTTCCCTCCCTTCTTGAGCCGCTGGACAGCTTCCGGATTCAGCTTTCCGCTGTACTTTCCAAAAACGTCAAAATCGTTTTTGGTTAAGCCCATCTTTTCACCCAGCTCTATTGCGGACTTTGCCTTAAAAGTACTGGTTTTTTTTGCCATTTTTGCTTTTTGCCGGAAAAATACCGGAATCCCCCTTTCTAATAAAAAGTTTCAAAGTGCTACAAGAATATACAAGATTTGATATTCAAAGTCAACCTAAAAGCAAGATTTGCTGGAAAAACCGTTCAGTTATAGGAAAATCATTTAAATGTCAGAGAAAAGGGTGGTTTCGAGGGATATTCAATACTGAACTGATCTACTCTTAGAATTACCGGAGCTTTGTTTACAAGCAGGCATAAGCTCTATTTTCCCCGCTTTTTAACAAGCCTGATATTAAATTTCAATTGCGTGTCCGGACTCAAATTAAAACACTTCTCGACCCCCTCGCGGTCGAAGGCCAGAGGGATCATACTTTCAAGCTCTTTATAACGGCCGAATCTGACTATCCTCTTAAGACAATTTCTCATGGAAACCCGGCACCGCTTCTTTGTCAGGTGCGGAGCGCCATGCCCCGGCAATATAATATCCGCATCCATATTCTTAATAAATCTCACGCTTTTTATATATTTTTTCAGGTCTGAGCCCCACAGAGCATTATACCAGCCCACCAGTCCTTTCCCGCTGCGCGGTTGATCACCCAGAGCCGTGTCTCCCGTAAAAAGAACCTTTTTGCCGTTTATTTCCGTGAGAAAGCAGAGCCCGTCCGGCGTATGACCGGGAGTATTAAAAACCCTGAGCTGAACATTTCCGACATTTATCCTGTCACCGGTCTTAACAAATCTGTCAGGTTTGAGAGTAAAATAACTGCCTTTTCCGGCAAAAACAGCTGCCTTGAAAATCTTTTTTAATATCCAGGTATTAGCAACATGGTCAAAATGGTTATGCGTAATTAATAATTTCTTTATTTTTTTTACGCTCAGCCCGGTTGAAATAATATTCTTGCGCAATTTAAGAAAATTCAATGCTTCCCCGTTATCTATCAGAGCCAGCTCGCTTCCCCCGTCTATCAGGTATATATTACAATCATATTTTGAGGTCAAACGCGGCAGGTGCCCCCAATCACCGCGGCCGACAAGATAGATCTTGTCACAAAGCTTAATATGGTCCATTTTTCACCTCTTAATACGGCATCTTGGCACAGTTCCTGTGCCGGAATATATGATAGGACAAACCACAGGATTTTTCAACATGAAACGTTATGTAAAAAGCTTTTTTGACAATATTAGGTTCTTCCCGCTCTTTGAAATTCAAGGCTTCGAATCCATATGAATAACATTGACTAATTTTATATTATACTATAAAATATTCTAGATTTCCCAAAGGAGGCCTGATATGGCGGACAATAAGATATTTCTAAGCGAAAAAGACATTCCTGAAAAATGGTATAACGTTCAAGCCGATCTAAAAGTAAAACTTCCCCCACCCTTAAAAGGTGACGGCAGCCCGATCGGGCCCGGGGATCTGGCGCCGGTCTTCCCTATGGAGTTAATAATGCAGGAGGTCAGCCAGGAAAAATGGATAGCAATTCCCGACGAAGTCCGTGAGGCTTACAAACTCTGGCGTCCTTCTCCCCTGCACCGGGCTTTCAATCTGGAAAAAGAACTAAAAACCCCGGCAAGGATCTATTACAAGAACGAAAGTGTTTCCCCCGCGGGTTCGCATAAATTGAACACTGCAATTCCCCAGGCCTATTACAATAAGAAACAGGGAATAAAACGCCTGACAACCGAAACGGGCGCCGGTCAATGGGGCAGCGCGATCTCTTTCGCCACTCAAAAATTCGGCCTGGAGTGCGTTGTTTATATGGTGAAAGTATCTTATGAACAAAAGCCCTACAGAAGGATACTTATGCAGACCTGGGGTGCCACCATATTCCCTTCTCCGACAACCCGTACCAATGCCGGCAGGGCCGTTTTGAAAAAGGACCCGAAATCATTGGGTTCTCTGGGTATAGCAATTTCGGAAGCTGTGGAAGACGCGGTAACCAGCAAAGATACCAGGTATTGCCTCGGGAGCGTGCTTAATCATGTCTGTCTTCATCAGACAATTATAGGACTTGAGACTGAAAAACAGCTTGCGCTTGCCGGAGAAAAAACGCCTAATGTTATTATAGGTTGTGTCGGCGGCGGTTCCAACTTCTCAGGTATGGCCTTCCCGTTTGTCCCGCGCAAACTCAAAGGCGAAGATATTACTTTTATCGGGGTTGAACCTACGGCCTGTCCTACTCTGACCAAGGGCCCGTATCGTTATGACTTTGGAGATGAGGCAAAAATGACGCCTTTGATGAAAATGTACACCCTGGGCCATTCTTTTATGCCTTCGGGGATCCACGCGGGAGGGTTAAGGTACCACGGGGATTCACCGCTTTTAAGCTTGCTGGTACACGAGGGAATAATAGGAGCAAAAGCGTATCCCCAAAACCCGTGCTTTGATGCGGCAGTTATGTTCGCAAAAACCGAGGGGATCCTGCCTGCACCGGAAACTTCTCACGCAATTAGAGCAGCCATAGATGAAGCTATCACCTGCAGAGAACAAAAGAAAGAAAAATCCATTGTGCTATGTTTAAGCGGGCACGGGCACTTTGATCTTGCATCCTATGATGCTTATCTTAAAGGCGATCTGCAAGATATTGCTCTTGATACGCGGGCAATAGACGAAGCGCTTTGCGAATTACCTGATCTTTAAAGAATTCAAGGAAAAAGGGTGTCTTAAGAGGCACCCTTTTTAATTTTTTTATTTTCAGGTATCTCGGAAATTATCATACCGGCAACCATTAGAAAACCGCCAAAAGCTGCTATTGGCACATATTTCTCCCCGCCCAGAGTCCAGGCAAAAAGCGCCGCGGAAACAGGTTCTGCCGTTAAAAGTAAAGAAGCTCTGACGGTCGAGATATATTTTTGCGCTACTACCTGCAGAATAAACGATAAAACTGTCGGAAAAATTATCAAATAAATTATCCTCAGGATGTTACCTTTGCTTCCAAAATGATAAGGTATACCCAAAACTAGAGAAAAAACCAGGGCCGCCAGAGCAGTTACAAAAAACATCTGAAAACACAGTACAAAAGCATCCATTTTTTCCTGTTTCATAATTTTTGACAAGTATACTATCTGAACACCGCAAACCAGTGCTGTAATAAGCGTCCAGACATCCCCGGCATTTATGCGGGTCAGGCCCCCGGTCAAAAACCATAAACCGACAAGATTGACTCCGATAGCAAAACACTTTAACAATGAAGTCCTTTCTTTATAGAACAATAAAGAAAAAAATGGCACGGTAACAATGAACATTCCCGTAATAAAACCGGAGTTCGAAGCGGTAGTTATCTTAAGGCCTAGGGTTTGAGTTATCAGAATAGAGGAGAGCAATACTCCAAGAATAATACCCTGTTTAGGATGTTTAAGCAGGTTCCTGCCCGAGATAAGCGCAAGCACGCCGATAACTATGGCTCCGCCAAACATTCTTACAGCAACAAAAGGCAGGGGTTGAATATACACCATCGCGTCTTTCATTTGATAGAAAGAAGCGCCCCAGAGTATGCAGCCTATTACCAGTCCGATACTCCAGAATATTCCTTTATTTTTTTCAAGCATAAGCGCCCTTTTACTACGGATATTTATTACTATTTACCTGTTATTTAATACAGACGGGGCCGCCTTTCTTCAGCAGGGCCTGCCTTCTTATTCCGGGATGCAGGCTGTAGCAGGCCTCCGTTTTATTGTATTTTCTAAATTTCCTGTGCAAAGTTATTTCTGCCCCCACCAGCCCGCTTTTGCAGATATTTGCCGAAATAACTTCTCCTTTTTGCGGCGCCCGGCCGGAAATGAAGCAAGTAATTTAGATATTATGTTTCCGTATAGTTTCCAGCATCATTTCTACATTTTCTACCGGCGTCTCCGGAACGATAGCGTTTGACACGCCCACAATAATACTTCCAAGCTTCTTTGCAGTTTTCAGATTGTCCATAGTTTCCTTATAAACATCCTCTTTGCTTCCCTGATGGAGAGTTATGGAAGAAATATTACCCTGTAGTGTGAGCATGGGATATTTCTCTCTTAACAATTTAAGATCCATACCGGCAATACGGTCAACTTCATACAAGCCCCGGATCCCGCCCTCTTTAAAAAGAATATCAGCGATCGGCCATAAGTTACCCGCGCTCCCGTATATGAAATAGCTGCCAATTTTTTGGCTGTAGGAAACAATTTTCTTTATGCGCGGGAGCAAAAGAGCTCGAACTGTGTCCGGCGAAAAGAACGGCGCTTGAGTGGACGCGCAATTACCCCCGCCAAGCAGTATTTTAATTCCCAGCTTTGAATACAACTCAAATTGTTTTACGGCTGTTTTCACCTGAAGGTCCAGGAACCTTTCAACAATTTGAGGCCTGAGCAGCGTGGCTTCAAACCAGACAGGCGGTTCATAAAGTATATGCAATCCCGCACCGGCGCCATAGACGGCCCTTTCACCTTTAAAATAGTCGTCGGCTTGCTTATATATTTGAAACTCATCCAAATTCCACACTTTCTTTTCGTAATTAAGTTCCATTTCTTCTACAAATTTTTCCAAATAAGCAAGATCTTTTTCCGGCCCTCCGCTCGAAGTTTGAACAGTCTGATACAACTCCTGTTCCGGAGAGCAGCTTTTAACGACATAGCTGCCGTCCGGCTCATCATACCTGAACGTCAGGTCATCTATTTTTTTCGAGGGTTTTTTTAATTCACGCCAGCCGGTAACTCTGACAAGATCCATATCGAACACTCTTGCGACTTCCATAGCATCTAAAAAGCTTTTTTCCATGAACTTCCGGTGCGCGTCTTCCCCTTCAAATCTTGCTTGTGCTTCCCGGAACTGCTGCAGTCCGCCTCCTATAAATATTTCTTTGCCGGTGATCTCCGAGGCGATCTTTGAAGCCATACCAAGATGATGTACCGGTACTTTATCCGTATATTTGTGTTCAAGCGCGGCAAATATCCTTTCTTTTGAGTTCATTAGCCTCTCTATTATTTGGGTAAATTATGCCGGTATTTGGACCACATCTCCATTATGAAAGGGTCCCAGGCCTGCTTCTGCCGCTGCCAGTCTGCGGAATAGTCCTGACCTGTCTGCTCTTTGATTATTTTAATAAAGGCAGTATCATCCTCGGTCATCCAGCGGTCAACATAATCAAAAAAAGCATCATGCTGCCAATTTTTTTCGGCATGCATTATCCTGGCGGCAAGAGCTTCGCCTACCCATACATGGCTCGTGCAGCAGCGGCGGTAATTTTCTCCTATATAGGTCCCCTTTCCAAAGCCGGAACTGTCTCCGGCGGCAACAGGCCAGTCTTTTGGCTGAAGATCCTCGTACAAGCCCCACCCTTTTTTATATTTTTCCCCGTCTTTTCCCAAATGGCCGGCATACATAACTTTCGCGCCGGTCCAGCAGTCTCCGTACATTGTCTGCATATCTTCGCCAAACTTGACATTCGGATATTTTTTATCGGGCGAAGACATAGCTTCGTCCCCGAGCAGCATGCCCGCAAATATAATTGGCCACTTCCTGGCGTTGCCATGCCCCCCGAAACCGGGCCACCCGGGATAGCCCGCTCTTACCAGCCCCCACAGATCGATACCGTACTGCACGACACCAAGCAATAGTTTCTCTTTTTCTTCGGATTGCAAATCGGTCATTAAAGCAAGCGTGGCAATACCCACCGCTCTCGCTGTTTCCGCGGGATACCCCGGCATATATTCAACAGGAGTGTCATATTCAAAAAACAATATATCCAGCCAGGTCCTTATAAACCGGTCTTCAAGTTCTTTCAAACTGAGTTTTCCTTTTTCCACCTTGAAAATATTTTTTCCGTAGGCAAGCCGCGGTAGAAGTTCTCTTTTCAGATCTTTTGCAAGATAGAGTTTTTGTTCTTTACTATAGCCATCCGCATAGGACGGCCTGAAAGCATCTTGAGGAGGAGCCGCGGCCAGGCAGGTTAACACAGAATAACTCTTTATTGGACTGTGTGAAGCGGTTTTCTTGAGCCAGTTTTGAATTTCCCCGACTACAGCCGCGCTGACCGAGGAAACTAGCATATCCCCGGGCTTCATTTTTACCGGCAAAGCCGCGCGCATGGCAGGATCATATCTTCCCGTTTCCAACCTGCTGTCGTAGCCGCTTTTATCTGCGTTTGGCGGGGGATTAAGAGCAGAGCCGTTACGCCCATTTTCAGGTTTGGGAGTTATATCGGTCACAGTTACCGGACCGAGCACATAATAGTCGCCGTTAACAAACTGACCGCAGGGAACTATTTTATCAAAGGTCCAGGTAACGCCATACCGGGTAATTTTATCGGTAAGCTCTTCACCTGATAACAGAACCGCAAAAAGCATACCGGCGATACATGCTTCAAAGAGCCTCATATTCCTCTCCGCAACCGCAAAAGTTGTTATCGTAAAGGGCTGTTTTGTGTTTCACTTCGAGAAAGTAACCGGGCCTTTCGTTCCGGATTGCAGCCAGTTCAGATCCAGAGTAACTGTTTCCTTAACGCTTTCAGGCCAGACAATATCCACGGTAACACTTTTTTGATCCACTCTTCCTTTTACACTTACAGGATCTTTCTCGGCTTTTGAAAGAGGAAATAATACATTTAAGAACCCTGTGCTCCCGGCCTTTTGCGCTTGCAGCGTCAGTTCAAAACCCCGGTCTTCTTTCTTCCCCTTCCCCGGCGCGGTACCACCCATTACCGCGGCAATCCCGGTTTCCGCCTTGAAATTATCGGGAAGCAGATTAAAGGTTAAAAGCCTTGCCTTGCCGTTTTCCGTGACGTAACAGCCGCCTTCCTTTTTATATTCTTTATCGGAATGGCTTATCCAGGTATATTCATGCGGCTTTTCGCCTGAAAGGGAGTCAAATACTACCAGGTAGTTTTTTGTCATAACAACCTGCCGGAGCAGTGCCAGTTTACCCAAATCGCCTTTCATATAGGCAGTAGAAATATCCCCGGCTGCATACCCGTATTCCTTGCATAAGAACTGTTTCTTTATACTGACGCCGTTAAATTTGTTATAGGGCATCCCTCTTTCGTTATGATAGGTACCGTCATCTCCCTGCCCCATTCCGTCAACCAGAATGGTATTGTGATCCTTTGTCCACTTATTGGCGGTATAGCCCGTATCAACCGCAAGGTAGGCGCCTTTTCCATAGATCCAGAAAGAACCGATATCCGGGTGAACATGACCGGCATTCATGGTCCAGTCCTTGAACTCTTTAAGTTTAGAATTTGCGGCGTGGCCTTCAGGCGGGCCGCTTCTGAACAAATAAATAGTCGCATCTTCCTCCCAGGAAGACCGCCAGCCGACAAAATCTTGGTCACTAAAATAATGATAGGGTGGAATTTCTTCCATGGGTGCGGCTTTAACTTTATCGGCATACCAGAGAAAATACATAGCCGGATCATCGGCATTAGAGCTCATCGCCACAATCCTATCCGCCACTGCTTTCATTTTTCCGTCATTGAAGACACCCGCAAATCTGTAAAGCATGTAACACCACTGCAAAGAAATATTTTCCGGCCGGTTATTTGCGCCGCTCCCGATATCATTAATATCAAAGCAGAAAGGTGAAGCCGGCAGGGACAGGTGTAGCGCAAAAAGATAATTATTTTTGAAAAGCGGCAAATTAAACATATCTGCACCGGTTGCGCGGGAGAGCATATCGGCATATCTGACATGCCAGTGCATCGCATATTTCCAGTAGCCATAGCCCTCGTAGTAAAAACCGTCGGACCCCAGCACATACCTGCTTCGTTTTACTACTGCGTTCCCCAGATTCAGCCAGTCAGAGGCCGCCTTGACTTTATCCAGCGCCAGAGCCGCAGTAATAAGCGCAATCGTGGGGATATAGGTGTGGTTCTGATCGTATCTGTAGCCGCCCTCCGGCGCCGTCTTCATAGAATCATAAATAGCCTGAGAGTGCAAAATAAGCCCTTTCTCTATAGTTTCTTTTTCCGCTGTGGAGAGCTCATTATACAAAATATCATAGGCGAGAGAGATATAATACAGGTACCAGGAAGCTTCAAGGTCATGATTGGAATTAAACTTTGTTCCCCAGGTGTCTACCTCACAATGAGCTGTCATCCATTTGACCGCGCCGTCTTTGTACTTTTTGTCTTTTGTGACAAAATAGGCCAGGGCCCCGGAAAGCACATACTCAATACGCCAGTACTTCCCGCCCTGTTTTATGTCCTCGCTCGCAGGAAGCGACTTGTTTAAACTTTCCCCCTGACTGAGAACATTATCCCAAAGGTTTTTTTGGTCTTTGGCTCTTTGTTTAAACAAAGAAATATCCCCGGCACCAAAAAGCAATCTGGGATGCTGCTCTTTATAGCCTTTTACCAGGTTGACTTCTGTTATATCCTCTTTTAACGTCTTTTTCGGTTTGTACTCTTCTGCCCTGACCGGCAGGCAGGTAAAAATGAAAACCGCAAGAAAATATATTATTGTACACTTCTTCATAACGTCTCCTTTTAACCAACGATTCCACTGATTACAAAGCTTTTGGATTCCGCTGATCGTTAAACAAAAATTTTCATTTTTTAATTTCTTTTTACTCTACCACCTGCTCCGAATAAAAAATAACTTCAGTAAATATTAATTCTGTGCTATCTTTTTGATCAGCTCCATAGTTAAAAGAGCAGCTTTCAAGGTATGTGCAGGCTCCTTCTTCTTCAAAACGCATTCTATGAAAGTTTTGTTTTCCGCAAAAAAACCGTAATTAATACGCTGTTCTTTTGTTCCGGTGAGATCTTCCGCTTTGATGAGCTCGGCTTTTTCGCCTTTATATATCTTCAGATAATCCGGGGGCATTATCTCGACCATAATTTCTTTTCCGTGAAGTTCAAACCGTTCATACCGCGCACCTGATATAAAATTAGAGCTCAGGTTCCCGGTTATTCCGTTCTCAAACTTAATGAGAGCATTAAAACTGTTTTTCCAATCTGCACTAATCTTATTCGAAAAGCTCATTACTTTTTTGGACTTTCCGCCCACCCAGCTTATTATGTCAAGAACATGAATTATATCACTTATAAGAACACTGATCCCATAATATTCCCCCTTGGATAAAAGATTCTTGTGAAACTCTCCCAGGATATGGTTCACACCTCCATTGTTTTCGAGTATTTCCCTTGCTTTCAGAATGATCGGAGAATACCGCCTGTTAAAACCCACCATGCTCAGGCATTTATTTTTTTCCGCCGACCTTAACATCTCCCTGCACTCTTTAAGATTTATTCCCGGGGGTTTTTCAAGAAAGACGGCCTTTTTTGCATTAAAACAGTCTATTACTATTTTTTTTATAGCGTCCGGCCGGGTTGTCACATAGACCGCGTCAAGCTCTGCCTCCTTGAGCATTTTTTTATGGTCGGTAAATATATTTTTAATTTTATATTTTCCGGCCATTTGATGTAATTTTTTTATGTCAATTTCGGAAATTGCGGTTATTTCGGCCTCTTTTATTTCCGCCAGGATCGGCAAATGATATGTTCCAGCCATCCAACCGGCACCTATTATACCTACTCTTACTCGCTTCATAATATTTCCTCTATTTTAATATTTTTTCCAGACAATATCCGGTTTAACCGGGCTTTCTATAAAGGAATCTCCAATGCTTAACTTCATCCCTCCGGACATACCAAGTTCAAGCACTTTTCCCTTTTTATCAAGCCTTATAACAGAAACAAGGGCATCGGTTGAAATGTTACCTGAAACAGAAGCACTCCCGGGAAGCCCATTCTCCTGCCGGTCAAATCTGACAATAATATAATCCGTTCCCTCATCGGTTCTTTTCACTTTTATTCCACAGGCGGGAACAGGGCCGTTTATTTCTATTTTCTCTATGGAGCTCACGACGGCAAGCGACATATAAGGTTCTATAACGGCGGCAAATACCGCCTCCCTGCCTTCCCTTCTGGCAACTACTTCATGCCTTCCCCCGGGAACCTTGCCTGCGTAAATAACAGTATCCGGAGAACCCAGCAAGCTGGCTTTCACAGTATTTGCAGGGTGAGTTCTTTGATCATCCGGCAGGGCTTTTTCATCCGGCTGGGCAGTTGCTTCAACTTTAACAGCAGTCCGGCTCCAAATCCCGGTCCAAACCTTTTCCGTCCTGACCGGTTCGGAGATCATTATTTTGTTATAGGCCCTTACCGCAGGAGCTTCCATTGGTTTTAAGGTTTCCGGTTTTGCATCTTTTAGCTGATCCAGAGTTCCCCTGAAACAAAGGGGATAATCAAAGGTATGCTTTGCCGGCCCCCAGCCTTTGAATATATCAGCAAAATATCCCGGCATTTGCACAAAGGTCCGGTCAAGAATAACACCCGGATACGCCCCGTCAGAAACCCCGCGCATTATTTTCATGTTCCCCTTATCATAAAATACAAGCAATTTTCCGGTAGTGGCAGTTTGGCTGTTTTTATCCACGCACATCGTCCAGTGCCCTATTGTGGGATGTTCCCATTCGGTATATAAATTATCCTCATATCTGTACGTTTGCGGTTCACCTGTTAATTCATCTCCGTCCGCATATAAAATTATGTTCAGTTTATCCGGATGCCCGTGTCCGCCCCCATGCGGCCCGTAATCCATAAGTTCGTAAGTTTTGCTCCCCCCATCCTCCCCGCGCAGAACAGCGTAGCCAAGATTATCAAAAATAAGGCTGCCAAAACCGGCCAGCTGCTGTTCGGGAACTTTCTCAAAAATAATCGTCGGGAAATAGTTCCCCGCAGACTGGAAGATCTGGCGGTAGGTTTGATTAACGATCGTACCGTAATTCAGGTCCCGGTATCTCAAGTATCCGAAATCAAAAGCCATTGATTCCGAGCCGCCTCCGGCGGACACTCTTCCTGAATCATGAATACCCGGCGCCGTACCGTCAGGGAATGCGTACACAAACGGCGAATCAAAAAGATTTTTAAACTTACATTTTTCAAAACTGTAAAGATCTATCCCTTGCCTTGCCAGGGGCTCCAGGCCCGCAATAAGCGCCTGCCGGGCAAAGAGCTGATAACCAATAGCCCCTTCAAGCCACATCCCGTCTTCGCCGATGCCAAAATGCAGGTTGCTTTTCGCATTTGCCGCTCCTATATCTATCCAGTTCTGGTCTTTCAAAACAATACCACCCTGAATATACGCGGCATTATAAAAATTGGTCCAGTTCCCGGTAACTTTACTAGGCCCAACGGGATCAGTTGTCCTCCATTTTGGGTTTTCTTTGTCTCTTCTGGAGGTTTCGTCAGCGGAGGCGGCCTTTTTAGCCCACATAGAACTATCTATAAACCTCAGGGCCAGGCCAATAAGGTCATTTTCTATGAGCTTTTTATCTTCATCAGACATGCACTTTGAGTTGTAGATCATATCGTAGGACTGAATAAGCGGCAGGAGCCACATGGCCTCACTCAGTCTTTGTGCCATTATTTTGCTGGTATCTGAGGGATGGACGCCTTTATGTTCCTTGTAGTCATTGGGATAAAGCTTTGCATAACCCGTCAGTATTTCTTTTGCTTTTTTTGCGTATTCCTCATTGTCCGTTATTTGATAGGCCCAACCCAGCCAGCCGGCCATTTTACTCATCAGGTCATGTGCTTTTGCCTGGGCATCTCCCCGGTCCTTCATCTGAGCCGGAATATTCGGATCAGGGTGCTTGATATCTTTTTTCAACCATTCATCACAGGCCGTCAGCATTTTTTCCAGCATCGGTTTTGACCTGGGATCAGTTTTCATTTTTTCTCTCATCTCAACGATCTCAGCCCTGGAAAGATAGATCCCCGGGTGCTCGCCTAAAGCTATTTTTGAAGGCATGAATACCTTAACATTTGAATAATCAGACCTGGGCACCTCCCCTTTAATGTATGCCGGCGCGCCCGCATTATAATCAGCGACCACGGTGTATTGTTTCAGTTCTGCGGGTGTTATTACTTCAATCTCTCCAATCCCTCCCCAGGTGCATTTTTTCCCGTCTTTGTTGGGCAGGCCCTCATAATTTGAAAGAACTTTTACCTCGACCCATTCAAGCAGCTTCCCGCCGGTTTCAATAACCTGCCGCGGTTTATTATTTTTTCCTTTAGGCCTTATAATTTCAAGTGTTTTTTTAATAACCATACCGTCGGAAAATATAACTTCTATATCTTTCGGAGATTCTTCGATCTCCGCGTCCGAGCAAATAAAATTGATCTGCGCGACCGGAAGCTTATCGACAAAATTTATTTTATACGCAAGCGGAGCGCCCCAAACAACGCATCTTGTATGTACATTTCCATCTATAACTTGTTCCGCGGTGGTTTGCCTGTCTTTCCCGGCATCCTTGCCTATAAATTCCAGAGAGATTCTTCCGCCGTTCTCAGGCCTGGCAAGGTTATGTTCCTGGATAAGTTTATCTTCATCTTTGGCAGCAGCCTGCTTTTTAGAAGCTGCCGGTTTTTTTTCTTCTTTTTCCTCCGCATAGGCCCCAAACATAAAGCTTGCCGCCAGGATAACAGCCAGAACTTTTTTCATTTTTCCCCCTAATAGTTTTATAAGGTTAAATAACAATAATATTTCACTGCTCCGGTTATTCCGGTATTTTTCTTTTCCACATCCCAAAACCACCGTTAAAATATAGTGTATCTTCATGAGGATCTACAACCAGTGATCCCTTGCCTCCCATAGGAAGATCTGCCTGCAGGCACTTCCAGGTACTTCCGAAATCAGAACTCATAAAAACACCCGGTTCCCCTTCCCCTTTGCAGCAGCAAAAAACCACGCCTGATTTTTTTGGATGGGTGGCAACTTCACCGCTGCAGGGACAATCCTGTATTATATTCAACTGTTTCCAGCCTTCTTCCGGAGAATATTTAAGAATATTACATTCGCTGCTGACAGTATAGAAGACATCTTCTTTTTTTGTATCAACGGCAAATTCAGCAGTCCCATGCCAGTGATACCCCAGCTGCACCGCTTTTTTTAGAGGCGGTTCAGGAAGTTGTTCCCAGGTGGCACCCTGATCTTTGCTTTTATAGATATTACGGTTGTTCTTTCGCTCCCCTCTCGCACCGTAAATAATATCCCCGTTTTTCCTGAACAGGCCGAGTACCCTGTATGTTCCGTCCGCCATTTTTTTCCAGGTTACCCCGCCGTCACTGCTCTTTAAGTTACAGCAATAGATAATATTTTGCTTATCTGGATGCTGTAAGATGGCTTCAGCATACCCCAATTCCAGGGGAAATTTATTCTCATCTTCCACAAAATGCCAATTTCTCCCTTTATCTTCCGATATATAAATAGTATTCCGAAAATACTTTCCCCCTATAACTATCCACCTTTCCTTGTCCTTATTTTTAACAATTACGCCTCCATAAGTACAGCTTCCCCAGCTCCACGTGCCGTCTTTCCATTTTGTATCCCCATTCCCATAGCAGGCAGCAGTATCCCAGCCATCTTCTGTCGCAACTGTCCCAAAATCAAGATTAAAAGTCCATTGTCTTTTTGGATCATCCCCGTCAAAATAATGGTTTGTCGACGGCGCAGACCAGCCATAAGCAAAGCCCGGATTTCCTTCGCTGGACGGGTCCCAGTTCTCACCGCCGTCTGACGTCCGATAAATTCTGGTGCCTATTGAGATCAGTCCCTTGTTTTTGTCCCGGGGATCCGGGGATATTCCGGTTGAAGGATTTCCTATCCATCCGGAGCGGATAAATTGCAGTTCCGCATTGATCTTCGATAGTCTCCATTCCTTCCCTCCGTCATGGCTGTAATATGCGTCTTTGTCCTGGGTAAGAAGATACATATAATCATGATCCACAGGGCTTAGCTCAAAACCAAATGTTTTTGGCCTGTTTTCTATTTTCTCAAAATTGCGCCCTCCGTCCGGGGACCGGAATAAACCTTCATTTTCAACAACCGCATAAACAAGGTCCCTGACTTTTGGGTCAAATTTGAGGCTGCCAATAGCGGTCCCGGCTGCAGCTCTCGCCTTCTTTTGCAGCGTCAGCTCTGCCTTGACCCATTTATCGCCCGCATCTGCCGACCTCCAAATATCACCTTCATCAGTTCCCACAAGAATATTATTACCGTTAAATGGATCTATTTTCACATGCCTGATATACAGGCCTTCCAGACCCTTTTTTTCCCAGCTCCCGGGGTCACCGCCCTTCTTTGACTTGTATAAGCCAAAGATCCAGGTGCCGAAATAAACAGTTCCGCTTTTTGTATCTATTTCTATCTGATGATGAGCCCGGTGGATCCTGGGTTTACTTTTCTGCTTGTCCACAAGCGCAGTAAGATCCAGAGTTAACTGCCACTTATTACCGCCGTCTGTCGACCGAAAAAAACCGTCTTTTGAGCCTTCTTTGTATACTATATAGTGCCCGTACGCGTACATTTTTTCCGGGGTTTCAGGACTAAAAGCAACTGAAGAAACAGCTCCACCTCTCAGGCCTTCCATTACGGGAAAAAACCAGTTTTTTCCGTTGTTGACGCTTTTAACAACTCCTCCTACATCTATACCTGTCAAAATAATATCCGGCTCCCTCAGACTCCTTTCCATGCAGGTTTGATACTGCCCGCACTCGCCGCCTGTAATGCCTGCCGCTTTCATTGCTGAAGTCCTTAAAAATACCGGCTGCCAAACGGACTCAGCCAGCATATAAAAGGGAGTCAGAATAAAAAAAACACCTAATAGAATTCTATTTATCTTTATCATTCTCTTCCTCTGCAGATCCTAAAACGAGCCCGTGAACCTGCCGTTGTTCATTATCATTTTCCCGTCAACATAAATAGTAGCCCGGCTGACTTCACCATCCATATGATGCTCGCCATGAATATTTTTTTTCCGCAAAACATTGTTTCCTAAGGCAATATGTATCCTGTCATGATGGTGGGTTTTGTCTCTCCACCAGTACCTGTCATTATCCTTAAATTCCGTGGTAGGAATGCCAATTTCATCTATTGCATCGGCTCTGGGTTTGCCGCTTTCTATAAATTCCGTTAAGCGCTTTACCTGCACAGCGTCACCGCTCCAGCTGACCGCTTTACCGGCTTCTACAAATACTTTTAAGAATTTTTTATTCAATTCATAATAAGGCCGCACGCCCCTTTGCGTCGGGCCGTCTATTACAAATACGCCCCGGGCCGTATTCGCCGCCGGAGTGATCGCAACTTCGCCGTAGAGCGGGCAGATAGCGAGAACCGGGGTAGCCATATAGCCTTTTCCCAGGCAAAAGCTAATATCAGTACCTTGTTTAGAAGTGATCCTCACGTTTTTTGATCTGTTAAGCAGCTTTATAAGCTTGAGCGTCCTTGTTCTTATCCCGGCTGTCTTTTGCCCTGTTATAGCCCATTTTTCCATGGCATTATTGTTTATCCATATTTTTCTATCTGCGCCTGTATGCCACCTGTCGTCATTATTTTTATGATCACCCAGCATTCTGCTTATTCCTGCAAGATCCTGCAGATTCAGCACAATATCGGCCGAAACGATAGCTTTTTTAAGCGGCAGATTAACTATCCGGTCCTTGTAGGCGTTTCCATGATATTCCGTGATATCAATGATCAAAGGGTTTAATTTAAGTTCAACCGCTTTTTTTGCCAGAGCAGCGGCATAGAGCAGCTTTTCCCGCATGGCCAGGATCAAAACAGTTTCTCCTGCCCGGGCTCTTCCGCAGACCTCAAGTATTATTTCAGCGTTTTTCATTAACCGCTTCTTATCTTTTAAATTCATCCTGGACTCCCGGCCGCAGGTTTCGCGGCATTTTTTCTCTTAATTTAAAATAAAAGGGCCGGGAAGAAAATAATCGCCCTCCGGTATTTTCCTTTCTTTTTTCCCGTTAGACGCCGTAAAATAATAATCATTCCGGGGTTCCTCTAAGGTTGTTTGCAGAGTATATTTAACGGGTCTTTTATAGTCCGGCTCCCTAGCACAGTCCATTTTAAAAGCTTTGCCGTTTATTACTACCTTAATTCCGGCAGGAGGCAATCCGTTCAGGTCATAATAATACACGGAATAGCTTACGGGAGCGCCCTTTTTTCCGTTATTTACATCCACGTCTCCGGCCATCAGATAAGGCGCTGTTTCCCGGGCTTCTATTCCAAAAAACTCCGCATAGGCTCTGGCAATAAGCTCTCCGTCCTGCAGAATATCCTCATGCCTTCTGTAAACGTTCTTCTCCGTACCCGTATATTGGCCCGCAAAAATAAAATCATTGTGCGAGCTGAAAGTGATGGCATTCGGGAATACCTTAAGAAAACTGCAATTCATGTATTTTTTCGGGGCCTCCAGCGGGCCTGCTTCCTCTCTCCAGGGTATGTTGTGTTTTAATATCCCGAGTAATTCCCTTTCTTTACTCTTATTTTCTTTTGCACAGTCTTCCGGCCTGAAATGATTCTGCGCGTAACAGCAGGAATGGAACTTAAAGCCAACATCAAATTCTACGCCTTCCTGCTTCATCTTGCTCCAAAAATCCCTCATGAGTTTTACTTCATGATACGGCGGTTCTTTGTCCCAGGCGGCCGTAACATACACAAAATTGTTATTTTCAGGATCAAGCGGGTAATTTGTACTTCCGACCGCGACCCCGTCAACAGAAAAAATAGGAAAAATATAAAATACTATTTTTTTTAGCATTTCTTCCGCTGCCGGATCTTTTGAAAGCAGGAATCTGATAACTCCTTCCACCGCCCAGGACCCGCCTGCTTCATAAGCATCTTCCCTGCCCGTAAGAAATAATTTTTTCTTTGTTTTATCAGGCAAGTTCCCGTCGGTGATCTTAAAACAGGTAAGAGGAAGCTTTTTAAATCCGGAAGCGCCTATACTTTCAATTTGCACGCGCCGGTCTGAGTTAAGTTTCTCCGCCAGCTCCGCCATTTTTGTATTTGACCAGGGCGCGCAGTAGGAAAACAGGGCTTCATCTTCACGGAAAACGTGGGTAAACTTCTGAACATAGTTGCCGGAGGCCGCACCGGGAACTTTGGAAGTAAGAGCAATATCCTTTACAATTTCAAAGCCTTTACCATCATAGGTTACCATGGCCGCGTTTTCGGCCCCCCAGATACTGCTAATGGGACCCTTATAGATCATTTCAAATAATATATTTATTTTTTTGTTCTTGACCCCTTTTATTTTGAACGAAAACCAGCTGTCCCTGTGCCCGCTTATAGGCCCTACGTAGATCGTATCCGGCTGGATTATGGTATATTTTCCCAGATGGCCGTTTTCAAACGCGGTATCTATCGTAATATCTGAAAACAAATTACACCCTGCAAATACAAGAAAAAGAATACCGGTCAACCCGTTTTTTCTATCCATTTTTTTTCCACCTTCATTATTTTTCCTCTCTGAACTTCCGAAAGATAATTTACTTTCTTTTTGCCTAACAGCTCCTTCACTTTGTCTTCCGCTCTTTCAAGCATTGTTTTTGAACCCGAGCTTTCCCAGGCTTCTCTTTTACATCTGGAGACCAGCTCCGGAAAAACCAGTTCCTTCTTAAAATTTTCCAGGGTATGTTCCGTGCTTAAATAATCCCCCCCAAAACCCACCCGCTTGATCAGGTCGAGAGCAATACTGTCCCGGTTCACTTCTATCCCTCTTTTTACTCTTTTTAGCTGGCCGATGATCTCATTGTCAATAACAGCCTGCTCCAGGCTCAATGTAAGCTGTGATTCCACCTGTCCCACACCCCAGATAATATTTACTCCGTTTGCAATATGGGCAAAAGCATTTAAAGTTTTTTCAAAAGCTGACTGTTCATCAACAACCATGGACTCGGTACTTACCCACGAGGCCGAAGGGAGCTTATAATATTCCGCCAGATTAGCCCCGGCTCCGGCTAAAAGCGCACACTCCGCGCTTCCCGAAAGCGAGATAGCACTCTTCATATCAATAACATGCGCAAACCCTAGATTATAGACACTGGGCCGGCCCTTTTCCAGCACCTGTAATATTGTTATACCGCTTAATATTTCGGCATTGGAAAGTGCTATTGCTCCCGCCAGTGTCACCGGTGCCGTTCCGCCGGCAAGCGGTTCACCGTTTACCATCATCGGTATTTTATGGCCCGAAGATCTCAGGTATAGTTCCATGCAGGTAGGCCCCCAGTGAAGCGGGCTTACAATGCTATACCCCAGGCTGAATATGGGATTATCCGCCATTGACTTTCCATCAAGAGCTATATTTACCATTTCCATTATTGCTTCTATGCCGTCCGGCGTGAAAATGACCGGCCTCAGGTGTTTATAGGTATTTTCCAGCATCATCCTGAAAGCAAAAACATCCCGGGAAAAAGGCGGGCAGCCATTAACATTGGCGCCCACCGCCGCATAAACATTTTCCAGCGCATCCGTAATCCTTGTAATATCTTCAAAGCTTTGAGAATTGATAAGCTCTCTTTTTTTCCCGTAAGCCATACACATAGCATTGGCGCCCCAGAAAAGATTTGGGCCGTCAGGGAATATTTCAACTGTTTCTCCTTTTCTGTCGGCAAGCTTAATTTTTGCAGGGGCGCTTTCAAGCGCTTTTCTTACCATGGTTTCCGGAATAGCAACAATCCTCTTTTTTTCATCGAGGGGCCGTGCACCTGCTTCAAGCATTTTTCTGTAAACAATATCATGATCAATTTTCACGCCAAGAGCGCTTAATATTTCCATACTGCTGTTATGAATATTTTCGCAATCTTTCACTGACAATACTCTGCTGTTATACATTTTCAAGCCTCCGTTTCATCAGCTGCCCTCTCCATTAAATATCCTTCAACGATTTTAGACCTTACGAACCTTATAAACTTTACAAACTTTATAGACTATTATCGCCCTTACATACCTTTACGGACCTTACAAACTTTATAAACCTTACTTACTTCTTTTTCCTATCCTACCAGGATCTCATAACTTCAATAAAGTCATTGCTCACAATGCGGGTAGTCCTGCTGTTTATTTTTTGCACGCCCATTCTTCCGTAGCGGCTGCTCACACCTTCAGTGGCTTTATGCTCAACATCCAGGATAAAGGGTGCCTTCACTTTATAGGGTTTGATGCTTTTAATCCTGGAAACCGCTTCCTTTGCTTTTTCTTTGATAAGCTCTCTGGCTTTTTCCGGTTGTAAAGATATTGCGCAAAACTGGCTTAACCCTTTTTTTACGGGCGCAGTCACAATATTGGGAATTATCGCTTTGGCTTCCCTGCAGGCAGCTTCATCACCTGAGATCAGGACTGTCGGGACGCCGAACCAGCCGGCCATTATGGCCGTCATACCGATCTCTCCGATATACTTCCCGTTTAATTTCATGGAATTAATGTATTGGGAGGCAAAGGTATGGTTCAAGTTCCCGTCGAGAGTTCCTGCCATTGAATGGTTCCCGATCAAAAACATCGCGTTGAATGTTTTATCAAGGCCCGCGGGATAATGCCATTCACCGGAGATAAGTTTCGCGGCAGGATTAAGTATATCTATTTTAATTGAAGTACTCCCTCCGTGCCCGGCAAGCACCTGAATTTCGCCGGCTCCCGCTTCCAGAGCGCCTTCTATCGCGGCATTAATTTCTTTTGTAAGGAATTCCCCGGCCTTCTCATAGTATTTAGCCCCCGGACTGGCAAAATTAACCGAGTCAACCACGCCTGCAACGCCCTCCATATCAGTAAGTATGTATATTTTCATAAATTACCTCCAGTTTTATTTTGTTTTTTCCGTAAGTTCCTTTATATATTTAATAAAATATGGCAGAGCCGTTTCCGGCCCCGGTATTTCAGGATTCCATATCTTCTCCCATTTAAAGGATATCCAGCCTTTAAAACTATCCCCGCCAAGCCCGGCATATACTTTCTTGAAATCTATATCCCCCTCTCCCGGCAGCGAGTTTTTATGCCCGTCTTTGAATTCTTCCCCGTGGACAAGGTCCGCTATGTACAATTGCGGGAGGCTGTCTTTTAAAAAAGAAATGACGTCATCAAAGTTCTCTTTCATGCAGAAAGCATTTGCGGGACAAAGCACCAGGTTTAAACGCGGCTCTTTAACCAGTTTCATAATATTAAAAATATCATGTATCCCCACCCCGCCTGTATGATTCTGGATAATTATTGAAGTTGCCGACCTGTCTTTTCTAAGAATTCCCGCAAGGACTTCCGCGGCATGTCCTATAAATCCTTCGTGATCATTAGTGCTATCAGGATTTCCAAGGAATATCCTGACAAGTTTTGTTCCGAGTTGCGTTCCTATGTCCAGATTCTTTAATACTGATCTTTCCATTTTGTCCCACGAAACCGGGTCGGCTGTTACCTGAGCATTGTATGCCAGCAGCGAAGAGGAGACTATTCCTTCCTCCTTGAATATTTTTTTTAGTTCCTTTATCTCCGCACTGGTCGAGTTTTCCTTCAATTCCCCAAGATGATCTGAAATACGCAGATCTACGCCCTGGAATCCGTTTGCGCGCGCTTGTTGAATGGCTGTCTTGCCGTCCCAATCCGGCGAAGCCATGGTAGTGTAGCTAAATTTATGCATCAACTCCTCCAGCACTCCTATTTTTAGCACGCTGCAATTTAGTTTTCTATGACTTTAATTAACCCGTTAAAGAATATCTCGTGAGCATCTCCGTTCGGATGATTGATACAGCTGTCAAGCAGTTTCATGTAAGGAATACCTCTTTTTTCCAAATTTGTCCACGCCTGAAAACTATCCACAACACATACATTCAGTTCTTTGCCCAGCCCGCGGACGCAATCGGCATATTTATCCAGATTCCCTTTTGTAGCCTCCCAGCCAAGGTTTTTCATGCTGGTAGTCATAAGAATAACATCCGCGCCCGTTTTTGTTCTTATTTTGCCGACCATCTCCGTTAAATTTTTCTTATACTCAGCCACAGGAACATCGTTGCTGTCACCCCGGGCATTTTCATCATTTACACCGAACATTATTATGACCAGATCGGGTTTAAGGTCAAGAACCGCGGCATCCAGCCGCTTTAAGGCCCCTCTGGTAGTATCCCCGCCTACCCCGGAATTGATAACCTGCACCTTATCCCTGTATTTTTCTTTAAAATAATCGGTTAACCTTCCCACATACCAATCAGCGTCTTTTCCCGCGGTAATACTGTCTCCAAAACACACGACTTTTGCGCTTGCTCCGTCTTTTAATATCTTTTTGAATTTTACAACATTTTCGGCACCAATAACGGGGGTTTCCGCAGTAACATTTTTATCTATCATTAAAATATTTTTATCAGAAAGTTCCAAAGTTGACTGTCCCAGGTAAACAGCAAAAAGCGGTACCGCCCCCTTATCCGCTTCCGGTGTTTCCGGCCTGGTGCGGTGTTCTTCGCCTTTTTTTACAATTACTTTTCCGTCCGCGGAAACTTCAACAAGATCCACGCGTGAAAGGGTATATTTATAATCTATATTAAATACCTTACCTGCGGGCATTTTCGTGGTTTTCGTCTTGCCCACAGTTCCCCAGTTATAATTAACGGTATAATCGTCATTTTCCTTGAAGATTTCCCCCTCATAGCTGATCTTTACTGACCCGGGGATAGCGGTTCTAAATACCCAGGCGGCTTTGCCCAGATAAACACCGCTATTCCAGGCAGGTTTTGCTTCGGATATTTTAGATTTTTGTCCGGTGGCTGTAAAAACTTTCAGGGGCTCAATTGTCAGTTCCACCTTTCTATCAGGGAGTTCCAGTTTCATTCCTTTTTTTACAATAACTTTTTCCGCGCAAACAACAAGCCCGCTCAGCATTAAAAATACCCCCAAAGTATAACTTATAAATTTCATAGAATTTTCTCCTTTTTCCGTACTAAGTATGAAAGCACCTTAAAATTCTCTCAGAGCGACCAGACCTTCTTGCTCTTCCAGGGTTTCTTCTTCATAACCTGCGCGACTTCTTTCTGATATTGCCCCAGATACTTCGGGAAATCACCGGCCCGGGCGACCGCCTTTTTCATTACTTTTATTATTCTATCGGCATCGGAATATTTCATTCCTTTATTGATACCGGTATGCTGGTGGTCGGCCTTAAAAATCCAGGGGACCTGCGATGCGCCGCCGAATTTTCTCAACTTCCGGATAACTTTAAAAGGATATTCTATGTTTTTTTGAACATTTTGTACGGGATTATAGACACCTTCCAGGCCAAGAAGTTTAAGGCAACCCAACAGATAAAGATCCTCCCGCCAGGCAAAACCAAACTCCTCTTTCATCAGGTCTTCGGGCATTACCACGGGTATGCAATTAAGATGCGCCATAATAGTTCCGGTCTCTTCAAAAATTGACCAGGTCACCGGTTTGATAATAGCATCCAGCGGGCCGTGTTCACCGGAGATGGCGATGCGTTTGAAGCCGGCCTTTAATAATCCGAGCGCCACCGCTTTTATATAGGCCTGTGTAGCCTCAGGCGAGATAGTTACGGTCCCCGGCCAGGGTGCGGACGCTCCGGGATAAGTGTAATGAATAGGCGGCGCAACAAGACATTTCCATTTTTCAGCGAGCAGGTAAACCGAAGCCAGATCCAGAAAGGTGTCGCAAGCCAGGGGTATTCTGGGCCCGTGCATCTCGAAACAGCCGACCGGGAGGATGACCATATCGTTTTTCTTTAGATATTTCGCAACATCTTTAGAGCTCATAAGATCCATTCTAACGCTTTGAAAAGGAATCATAGACCCTCCTTAATTAATTACTTCCGCCACAAATCATTGGCGGACTGTCTCGTCTAAAAACAGGCTCTCAGGATTGTTTTCATTTAATAAGTGAATGGTTCATGGTTTCAATTGTCAAATTTTTTACCGTTTACGGTAATATTAAAGCCCAGGTCTTTATATTTATTTAAATTATAGATGACCTTTACCGGTTTTTGGGAACTGCATTTTATCGAGAGCCGGTTGGCCTTCTTTTCGACTCTTAAGAACAAATCATTATTGTCTCCGACATTGAATTTGCCCTCGGCGTATTTCAAATCCAGGAGATTCGGTTTGATAAGTACTTCTTTGAAGCCGGGCTTTGCCGGTTTCAGCCCGAGGACTTCGGAAGACAGAAAATAAAGCGGATGAGAAGACCAGCCGTGGCATAAACTTGCGGCACCGCGGAAGCCGGACGGTCCGTCCTGGATTTCCCAGAAGGTCTGCGCACCGGAAGCAAGCATCTTACCATAAACCTCTTTCATATCCTTTAAGACCGCCGCTAAACCTGTATCACCCATCATTACCACACTCCTATACAGGTAATACCTGAAATAGAGAGATTTCATAGCCTTAAAAGACTTTTTTAGCAGGCTCTCTTTTACGGCCTCCTTATCGGCATCAGAAAAGAGCTCAAAAAAATAAGCAAAAGCGTTGGCATGCGGGGAGTATTCCCGGCGGTTCTCGCCTTTCAGATATTTAAATTTATTATTTTTATTATCCCAAAAATTGCGTTTAACATTTGCTTTCAACTCCCGCCCCGCTTCCCACATTTTTTGCGCATCTTTTTTCTTCCCCAGCACTTCGGCCGTGTCCGCAAGCCTTAAAATACTTTCCAGAAAAAACAGGTTAAGCGCGGAGGACTTTCCGGAACGAAAGGCCACTTTGAAATTATCCCAGTCAATGATATGCCAGGCGCGCCGGCTGGCGCTTTTAAGGTCCATCAGGATGCCGTCTTTGCCCCGGTATTTTAATAATTTATTCAGCACTTTTAAAGCTACCGGATAGAGATCTTTAAGAAGCTGCTTATCCCCTGTGAACAGGTAATATTCATACAAAGAAGAAATATAGATCATAGTATAGCAGGGGATCCATATTTCAGGCCGTCCCGGATAGGTCATGTGAAAAAAACCGGTCTTCTTATCTATCTCGGAGTGCTGATAAAATGCTTTCCTTGTCATTAATCTTTCGCTAAAGGCGTAGTAAGCGGACAAGATCTCTATTCTTGAATCTCCCCAGTATTGTGATTGTTCCCGCCAGGGGCAGTCCTCATAGTGATCATGCATGCAGGAATACAGTGTAAATTTTGAAACAGCCCATATCTTGTTCAAAGTTTCATCAGAACATTTAAAGGTGTTATTATGCTCTACCGGATACAGGGTTTCAAGAATATACAGCTCTTTTATGATAACATCCGCTTCAAAATTCAAAATATGTAATTCAACATATTTTGCGGCCATTATCCTGAAGGAGTGGGCATATTCCGTGGAACCATAAGAGGTAATTATCCTGTCCGCAAAATTCCGGTAGGTGGGTTTAACATGTACCCGTCCGTGCGCCAGGTGTTCTCCGTTGCCTATATCTATAACTACACCCGCTTTACTCTCCAGTTTAAGCCTGAAAAAACCCGACGCCAAACGGTCAAATTCAAAAATAATAAAATTCCCGTTCTTGTTCTTCTTTAAGGTCAAAGCCCCGTTCTTCAGGCCTTTCAAAACATCTTTTGGATAAAATCCTGTTTTTGCCCCCAAACCCCGCATTTTCATATCAAAAGCAGGATTTTCGGTAGGGCTGTATCTTTTTTTAAGTTCTCCGCACTTAGCTATGCGTACAGGATACTTTTTCACCAGTTCCTGTTTGGGTGTTAATCTGTTAAGCGCCTTTTTCCAGTATTTTTCTGTGTGCGTTATTTCTACCGCATTCTGCCACTTATGATCATTGAAATAAAGTTCTTTCCAGTCCAGAGGGTAGGACCTTGCATCAAAATACTCGATAAAACCCATTTGTTTGGTAATCCTCGGGACGGATAGTCCTGACCTCCATTCCTCTGCCAGCCTTGCTTTGCATTTTGAATCGGAACAGACTATTGTTTTATTATCTTTTTGAAGCCCGAATACCAGAGCGGGCTTGCCTTTAATATAGTGATGGATATTTATGCCCCTGTGATAGCATACTATCGCTATGATGTTTTCCTTGTTAAAAAGTTCAGGCCCAAGCTTGTATTCATCAAAAAATGGATATTTATTATGATTGGCGGTGCTTCCCCTGCCTATGAATTTTCCGTTCATATACAGTTGATAGTAAGTATCAGCATATATAAAAAACTGCAGCGGTTTTTGCGGGAGCTTCTCCAGGGTAAATACCCTGCGGAACATCACATAATGATTTGGAAAATCATCTTTTTTATCAAATAACCATATCCAATTAGATCTGAGATTTTTTCTAAATTTAAATCTGTCAGGAAACATTTTTACTCCTTTTCAGCTTTTTAACATCACAAAATATTTTGCTGCCTGCAGCTGCACCCGCGGATCTTCATCTTCTAACATTATTCTTATTTTTGACCCCGCCTGTCTATAGTTCAATTTTTCCAGAGCTTCAATGGCGCAAATCCTCACATAAAAGTGCTTATCTTTTAAAAGCGGCAGAATATCCTCCGCAAGTTTATGCAATTTAAGCTCAGCAGCGGCATCAAGCGCGGTTGACTTTGTAAAATAACAGCTGTTTTTAAGGGCCCTCTTAATTATTTCAGAGGAATTATCAGGCTTTAATAAAACTGCCAGCTTTAGCTTTGTAAACATCTTCTTTTCATTTATTAACATTCTTTTCAAAATGCCCCTGTTTGCGGATGAGTCCTCATATTTTAGCAACGCACCTGCGGCTTTAGCCCTTACATAACGGCTGAAATGCTTTAAATACTTTTTTATCATATGCAAAGCACTTTTTGTCTTAAAATATGGCAGGGCATCAAGGATACGCATATGTATACCGCTCTGAAATATTTTTGCATACTTTTTTAAAAATTCAAAGGAAATGATACTTTTCAGCGGGTATGCGGCTTCATTATCCGGAAGTTCCAGTATATAAGCGGCAAGTTCAAGAAATCCCTGAGATGTTTTTATCGTTAACAACTCGTGAATACTCTTTGCGGCTGTCTTATTTCCCAATTTAAGCAGGGCCGCAACGGCAGCTATTCTTATCATGTCATGATTGTGCTTTCCGTTAAAATTAAAAACAAGAGGGCTTTTTGCCATCTCCAGGAGAACCGGAACAGCCTTCTCATCCCCAAGTTTTTCAAGCGCGTAGACTGCGGTAACTTTACTGTACCAGTTATCCTTCCTTAACATATCTATCAGATAGGGAACAGCTCTCTTATCTCCCAATTCTCCGAGTAATCTGGCGGCTTCCGCCCGCACCAGAGGCTCCGTATGCACGGTCCCGTTCAATAAAATACGCAAACCATTCATCGTTTAATCCTTTTGTATGTTTTTTTCAGGAGTTTTACCGATGCGGCTATGGTTCTTTCCATACTTTTAGGTTCCAGAAAGAGCCCTGCTTCGTAACCGCCTTCTTCTATGGCGTGATCTGTCGGAAAGTAAAAATTTCTCACTCCGTTCATTCCCACAACAAATGTTGACCTGAACGGAGACTTTTTATTCAGTTCAAGCGCGTATTCAACGAACATTTCCTCGACTTCCCCCACCAGAGCCAGGCCGTTTATTGCAACCACAGATATCCGTTCTATTGCCTCCCTGCTCCGTCCGGACCTGATCTTTAATACAGTTTCTGCTATTTCCATCCTGACTTTGTTTTCATATTTTATTTGTTTTGATATTTTCAGGATCTTATCGGCCATTATCCTGCTCAAACGGGTAACTTCGTGCTTGTACACCGCGTTCCATTTTGTCATATCGTTAGGGAATGCGCGGATATTCGGGCAAAGGGAAGTATTACCTTCCGCGCCGTTTGTATATACCGTTACTATCCCGGGTATTTTCTTGTCAATTAATTTTGCCACATACCCGGCCAATTCAGAGGTAAAATATAAGATAGGATATAAATGTATATGTGAATTGTAATTTACTATTGCTCCTACAGGCCGGTTCTTCATGTTTCTAAAAACAACCAAACCGATATTTTTTTCCACCGGCCCCCGGCCTACTATTCTGAGGCCCGGGGGCGGCGTTGGCCCGTCTCCCCAGCCCGTTATTACTGACCCGTCTGAAAGTTTTACCCTGCGATTACCGGCTACTTTTTCTACCTCACCTTGACCGTAACCTATTTTCACCCGTTCTTTATTACCAATCGCTTCCTTCCCGACCTTGATCAACTTTTCCCTTAACATTTCGAGATATCTCTCAAACACTTTTCTTGAAAAATTACTCGCAGAATCCAGCTCTTCTCCGGCAGAAGAATGGCAATGAGTGGCAACCAGCCAGATATCTTTCTTATTCAAACCGGACCATTTTGAAAGGGCATTTATTACTTTTTCGTGCTGATAAATTACGGTAACTGTTTTGTGGAGAGGCGGTTCATGCGCAACCAGAACAATATCCGCACAGATCATCAGGTGCTTCTTATCACCTGACTCAAGATATACAGCCCTCGCGTGAAGCTGATCCAATATTCCTCTTGCGCCCGGATAGAGCCTGGGCATGCCCATAAGGGTCATACCTTGCGGTTCTTTAGGACTGATATTTATTTTTGCAAATCCTGCATATAGCGGTTGTTTTTTTTGCATTTTTTTCCCTTAAAAACCCTGATAAAAACTGCTTTTTGAATAATTATTTGATTATTGTAGCATACCCGTATCTTATTATCAATTACGGGAACTTGTGCTGTTACATGGCTTTTTGGCAGTATTCAAAGGCCTATACCGGTTTAAGAATTCTTTTTATTAATTTTTTTTGCGTTTCCTGTCCCTTTCAATAAAGCGCCCGACATAGTGTTCTATTTTCTTAATAGGCAGGAACATATAGGACATAATTGTTTCCAATCCCTCCATAAAGCCCGGAACGATGGAAGTTCTTATCACCCGGACCACCTCTTCTTCTTTCATTTCTTTGGGTTCAACCAGTATCTTCAAATAACGCATAGGCAGGCTTCTGAGCAAACCGGAGATGACGAACATTACCTGAAAGCTGCCGACACTTAAAAATAAAACATTGAATTTCAGGTCTTTCATTGAATCAAGCAAAAAACCTCCGATCAAAGGCGCTATAAAAGAAACCAGGCTCACCAGCATAGTATTAAAACCCATATACGAGGCTCTTTCATTTGAGGGAGTCAGTTTCAACATGATATTGAATTGAGCCAGGTTAAAGCCCGACCAGGCTATCCCTCCGATAGTGTTTAGCGGCAAAATGATCCAGTAAGACCAGCCCGTAAGACACCAGAAAAAAGGAATTATCCCTATAAAACGCAGGCAGATCAATATTACCGGTTTACAGCCGTACTTATCGATTATTTTAGCCCAAAAACCTGTCAAGGCAAGATTCATCACCATATTAACTATTGCAAAAGAAGTGATCAAAGTATAACTCATTTTTAATTCTTTTAACATATAGACATTCAGATAGGTCGACAGCAGGGTAATTGCAAAGCTTAAAGAAGTATTGAAAAATACCAGTTTCATGAAGTTGCTGTCTTTGGAGATCTTGAGCATTTTTTTAGGTATCGAGGTCAGGGTAAAACTTTCAACAGAAGTAGAAGTATTCTGCGCATCAGGGATACGTGACATAAAAATAAAAGAAAATACGCCAAAGACCGCGGAAAAAAAGAACATGCTGGAAAAACCTATGTGCGGATTCAACTTAAAATAATCCAGATATTGCCCGCCTGCTACCGTAAATATAAGCGCCGCAAGGCCTCCGGCTATTATCCGCCTTCCAAAGTAATAACCCCTGGTCTCGGCAGGTATCAGGTCACCCATCCAGGGAAGCCAGGCAGAAGAAGCAAAAACATAAAGTACAGTTATAACTAAATATATGACCGTGAAAATAACCAGAGGATAAGCGACTTTTTGATAGAATAACAGCAGCGGCAGGGCGGCCAGAAAAAACCAGAGCAGCCGGGCAGGTAGAAGCGACTTAAGGCATAACTTCTTTCTCTCTTTTGATCTGTCAATAAAAAACGAAAATACAGGTGCAGATATATTCGCTAATAACGGTAAGGAAGTGATAAGTCCGATCTGGACATTATTTGCGCCAAGGAAGAGCAGGTAGCCGGTCAGAAAAACCCCGCTGTTTAAAGCGGAGTAAATATTTGCCAGGCCGATATCCAGCAGAATATTCCTGAAAACCGCAGCCGGAAGCGCAGCTTTCTTTTCAATACTTTCTTCTGGCATATTGAGCCCTCAGTGAAATATTAAATCCCGGCAATTTTGCGGATATACACTGCCGCCTGCTTGTATTCTTTTTCAGTCTTCAAATGTTCAAGCATTAGAGGAACGTCTCTATTCAATTTTTTTAGTTCTTTCATAAAGATATTATAATCAAGCCTCCCGGTTCCCGGGATGACTTCTTCGAGATGCGTTGTCAGTTTAGCTTCAAGCAATATATCTTTAGCATGGCAGCTCTTTATATATTTTCCAAGTTTCCTGAAACATTCCTTTAGCAGCGCGCCGTTATTAAAATATTTCTGAGGGCTGTTGATGAGATTTACCGGGTCCAGGTGAACGGAAAAATTCTTACGGCCAATACTTTTTATTAATTTCAAATAACTCTCAGGAGAATCCGGATACATCCAGGGCATGGTTTCAAGGGCATAAAATGTCTTTTTAGGCCTGACAGCGTCAATAACTTTCCTGACTGTTTCAACGATCGCGTCAAAAGCCTTTTTTGTAAGATCTTCCGGACACGGCCCGTCCCATTTTTCCCCAAAAGAACCTGCAATATTAACGCAGCAGCGGGCTCCGATATTTTCTCCGAGTTGAAGCTGAGTTTTGCAATACTCCAGAGCTTCTTTTCTCTTTTTCCTGTCAGCGCTTAAAGGATTACACCAGGCCCCGACTTCTGCAATAATTATCCCGGAATTCTCGGCCGCGGCCGAATATGCTCTTATTTCTTTAAGATCCTTTTTGTTCTTTATTTCCGGGCAGTAAGCCGCGCTATAGCCGTTTTGTTTAATTATTTTTATCCAGGCATCCGGTCCGTCATATTTTTTAAAAAGAGGGCCCCCGAGCTTAATACTTTCCATTTTAGATCTCCTTTCAATAAAAACTTATGTAAGGCATCTTTAAGCCGTTAAACTGATCAACAGGAAAGAAAGAACTTAACTATTTCCCCGGGATTGAAAAAACCGCGGTAGGTTTCATGGCCGTATTTTTTCAAAGTAATAAGCTTTGCAGTACCCCCAAGTTCGCTGTACCTTCTTACAACCCCTGCCGCGTTTTGTTCATAAAAAACCACTTTATCAGCCAGTCCGTGCCTCTGCATTACCGGTATTCTTTTCCTTGCTAAAGCACCCAGCATATTTACCGGGTTGTGTTTTTTTAACTTTAATAGACTATTGCCCGGGTTAAGGCCCCAGGCTCTAACCGCTTTCTTTTTATGCAGTTCATCCATTTGCAAGATACTTTCAAGGTCAAACAAAGGATAGATACCGTACAGGCCTTTCACTTTACCGGAATTTTTTGCCGCCCAGGCCAGAGCCGTCAGGCCGCCCATACTCTGAGCAAGCAAGGATACTTTTTTGGCTACCGTAAAGTTATTTCTGACATATTCATAGAGTGCTTGATAGGGCTTGTAGGTTTCGGGACGGCCCCAGTGATCAGGGCCGACAGAAATAGAACAAACAATAAAATCATTTTTTAACAGCCTGTCTATTATTCCGGACTTTTCATTCCACCTATGGGTTATCACACAACCCCATTCGCCGCCGCCGGTATGATACATTACCCATTTGAAATTTTTCTGTTTTTTATATGAAGCCGGGACTATTATATACGCCGTTGCAGCCGCGAGTTCAACAGTATATAGGCTGGAACTCATAAAAACGCCCTCTCTTAATCTTTTTGAAGTTTATATAAATGTATCTGCCAGGGTCTAAAGTCATCAGCTCCCTGCAAAAATATCAGAATGCCCCTGAAAGCGGGGCATTCTGACATGACAAGCGCCTATTTTGCTTTTTCCTTCGCAGGAGCGGCGGGAGGAGCAGCCAGCTCAATTTCTATATCATCATAATAAAATGTTTCATTTTTGGCTTTAATATCCTGTCCGCCGTTAAAAACTATCCCGTTCGCACCTTTGTTAAAGAATTCAATTTTGTCCGAGAAAGACTTTACTTCCTTGTCATCATTGAATGCGGCACTCAAGGTTTTGGCATCGGTGAAAGTAAAGCTCCACTTCCCCCAGCCCGCGGTTTTTCTCGTTATCGAGGCCCAGCCGAAAGTAAACATCTGATTTTCGGCGGTAAATGTGGTACAAAAACCCGAAGGCGGCGCATTTTTTGCTCTCCACATTATGCGGAGAAGAGCTTTGTCGTCATCACTATTTATCAAACCGAAATGCGGGCCGTTCCACACCGTTTTCATTGAAGTTTGAGAAACATTCACGCAGGAATCATACATCCAGAAAGAAACGGTACCAAACGCATTTTCCTTAGAAAATCTATATACTGCCGAAGCGCCTGCAGGGACCTTGAGAGACGTTTTTCCCCCGTGAAATTGATCTTCGGAGATAACAGCATCGCCTTCAATTTCCCATTTTTTCAATACGGTTTTATCTTCAAAACCCTCAGTAACTTTCTCCGCAAACAGCGAAGCCGAAAAACTTACCGCTATTACTGCGAACACCAAGCTTCTTATAGTTTTTACCATAGTCGTCTCCTCCTTTAATTTTTTACCGCAAAAAACTTTTGCCCTCCTTTGTCCTGATATCGGTCAAATACCGTTTTCTGCTTCCCGCTACCAGCAACGGTACCTGCTCTTAGCCTAAATTATCGCGGGGTGGTAAATGAACAAATTGCTTACCCGGTCGCTTTCACCAAGATATATTGCCCCGTCAAAACCTGCAGCCATGCAGTCTATCCTGTAGCCATACCACCTTTTTTCCATGGTAGCGATCGGAATACCAAGGTCTTTAAGTTCTCCGGTCTTCGGGTTGTAACTGAACATATGGTTCATTTCTTCATCTTCCCCGCTCATACCAAAGACCCTGCCGTCATTGGTCACAGAAAGGCATCTTATTCTTCTAAGGTTTGTAGGGCAGCCAAGGGACTTTATTTCAAAATTCGCGGGATTGAAAACAAAAAGATTTCCTTCCCTGGTGCCGCCGTAAAGCAGATTATTTTTGCCGTCAAAGGCCGCGGCACTTAACATATCATAAAGATTTCTTCCCGCAAAAGTCGGCATGAATATTTCAAGGGTTTGAATATTTTTTTGCTCCGGGTCATAACAGAAAAGCTTGCCGCCGTAACCCGCGCCAAAAATACGCCCCTTTTGATCGATGGTGATGCAGGTTGAGAAGACTTTTTTATTCACGAGCCCCAGTTTTTTAACTTTTTTTGTTTTTATATCATAGGCAAACAGGGTCCCGGTCTTGTCACTTATGCCATAAACCAGGTTTCTTTGCTTATCCAGGAGCAGCCCGCCGATCCCTTCCCCCTTCACCGGAACAGTCACGATATTTATCTTCTGCTTCATTATCTGCCATTCCTGGATAAAGTCACCTGAAAAAGGCTGGGTTACATGCTCAAAGATCTTTCCGCCGTCATATTTTTCCCCTGAAAAGGAGGAGGTTCCCCCGATGATGACCCCTGCATCCGTTACTACCAGGGAATTTTTCACGGCAGTCTCTTCGCCTATCGGGCCTATATCGACCACTACACCGTCGGGCCCTTTGGGACAGTAACTGAAAAGGTGGGCTTTTTTGCCTGAGGTTGCACCGGCCATCCTGAAATTATTCCCCTTACACAGGGAGGTGATCGCGCATTCCTCCGCGGGGATCGGCCTCGTCATGCCGTAAAAAGAAAGTTCTTTTGAATAAAGCTGGCCTTCGGTCACAAATATTCCAAGGCTGTACTTTCTCATCGCGCTCCAATCCATACTTGCCCAGCTCTTGGCCCTGTTGGCTCTCTTTGGCCATTTCTTTCCGTCTAAATTTAAAGGCATTTTACCCCCAGTACCGCATCATGGCTTCTTTTGGTTCTTTTTTGTTTTTAATGTCCGCCGGATAATCCGGGGTCAGCTTATATATTCTCTCCGGGATGTTCCCCACATCCGCAAAATACAGATTTCCTTCCATGTCTCTTACGGCTCTGGATACATACCAGGGAATGAATTTCCCGAATTTCAACTGGCCCATATCTTCTCTTTCCAGAGTCTTTGTATTCATCCGCACCAGATTGGTCTGGCAAATATGCGCGAACTTCCCTGTCGGTTTTTTCTTTGACAGCTGATTGGCGCAATAATAAAGCCACCCGTCCTTTCCAAAAACCAGGCCGCCGGTATGGGTTGATTGTATATAGGATGTTTGGTACCCGGTCTCCGCTTTTAGAGCCGGGCCCAGGTCTTCCATATCCGACTGCTTTGTTCCCCCGAGCTTGTAGCGAAAAACATGCGGATCCGCATTCCAGGGAACGCCATAGATATACTCTTCATCCGGAGATTTTACCACATCATAAAGAACGGCATGAAGCCCATTCTGATATTCCGCGTGCGGGACATAGACATCAAGTTCTTCCAGACATTTTTTCTTAATATTAAATCTGATGAGCTTGCCGTAATCATCGTTGGTATACGCATTGCCTTCTTTGTCCATAAAGATGGTTTGCGGGTTTACATTACCTATTCTGCCCATATCAGTGGTCTTTCTTTCTTTAATATCGTAATAGAAAAAATGATTTCTCGGGTAAGTCAGGCCATACAGAATTTTCCTTTTTTTATCAAGCGCAAGGGCCCTGCAGCCTTCCTTAGGATAGATACAGTCCGAAAAAAGCAGCTTTTCCTTGGCCGGATCATAAACGAAAAGCATAGCCCCTCTAAAACGTCTTTTCTCGTCACTCCAGGTATGCCAGGGAGAATAGAAAGTTTCACCTTTGGGCGGTGCCGATAAATGCGTCGCCCCATAAAGTATCCCCTCGTCATCAGAGATCATGGAATAATGAATTTTGCATTGTGCGGCTCTTCCTGTCTCAGGAGGCTCTCCCACCGCAGCCGCAATATCAAGCATGTATTCAAGTTTATCCCGCCTGGTATTGTATCTGACCAAAAAACCGCCCATCCCGCCTATATATTCACAGCAGGCCGCAATATACACATTATTATCCGCGCCGGCTATCATAGACCAAACGGTATCGTGTACTTTCAGCTTATCCATTACATACATCTTAATTTTCACGGGATACTCCTTTAGTAAGAGCTATTTCACTGACCCCGCACCACTCACAACTTCGGGTTCAGGCCATTAACCTGAATGGTTCATGGTTACGATACTACGGGATTCCACTGATTAAAAACATTAAGATCTTACTTCTGCCTTAAGGCCCGGCGGATGCCTGATCTTCAATATTTCTAAAAGCAGATCTATAAGATTTAATATACCTGTTGTTTAACTAATTTTTGTTCATTACATATATGTGGGGTTCGTAGCCTTTAAAATCTTCTTCTATGCTTCCATTAATAACCTTAACTTTTCTGTTTTCCCCGTAAACCTCCGCTTCGTCTCCACCGGCACCCGTAACGGTAAATTTTAATTTACCGGGAGCTTTTTTCATATTTATTGTAAAGAGATAGTATTTCCCGCCTTTTTCTTTAAGCATTGAAGCTGCGCTTGCGGTTTCTGATTCTACCACTTCTACTTTTGCCGGGGAATCCTTTGACAAAATAACATCAGTAAGCGCCGCAATTTCCCCGTTGGTTTTGATCAATTCGGCCTCGATATCTTCGTTGATTGCCACCGGACAAAATCTCACATGATCGAACCTGGAGGGAAAATAAAATATCCCCTTGGCGCCATGAATAATAACCATCCAGATCTCGGCCCGCACCTCCCAGGCATTGGGGGCTCTGGCTGCTTTATCGTCTATCTTACAGACCTCCACGGCTATCATTAACGGCTTTTTACCTCTGGTTATTTTCTCCATGTTTTTCATTGCTTTGGCCATAAGAAAAAGTTCTTCCGGTTTATTTACATTACCCACGGGATAAACATCGGTCATTATAACATCGGCGGTCTTCTCAGCGTATTCCACGTAAAGATTGTTCTTCATCACTCCTATTCCCCGGGCAAACATGCTGCCAAAACATACATCTACGGGTTTAGTATCTACGGAATGCAATTTCCGGTAAAGCTCTATAAGATCCTTTATCGCTCCCGGTTTATCCCGCTCTATATAGTCCGGCTCGTCAACCTGATCCCACATTATCAGGGTAGGGTCATTTTTATCTACCTTTTCAAAGTCAGAAATTGAACAGGTAGTATAAAGCCCCAGTTTTTTTGCCTCGGAAAAACACATTTTAGCGTCTACCCCTTTAGCAAAACCCTCGTTTGAAGCAGGGACGCAGTTAGTTCCCAGCTTTTTCAAATAAGCAAAATCCCTTAAGGGCGCATAAGTACAAAGCAAAAAGAAAGGTTTTCCGTCAACAATAAGCTCTTTATTATCGCCAATCTTTACGTCAGCGGCTTTTACCATGCAGGAAATCGTTAATGTCGCGAGCAAAGTTAATAGCAGCTTTCTCATATCCACCTCCTACTTGCTTTCTATTTTGATGTCATCAAAATAGAAAGGTTCTTTTATATCACCCAGGAACTGCTTGTTGCCTTTAATTACTATACCGTTGAAACCGCCCTTCCAGCCGGTCTTATACCTGCTTAAAGTCCAGTCCGAAGGAGTTTCTTTATCATCTTTTAGTACTTTTATGGATACTTTGTCATCCGGATAGTCCAGCTCCCATTTATGCCATCCTTCCGTTCTCTTGATATCCATCCACCAGATATAGTTTTCTCCCCCAATTTCCGTGGTTGACATCCAGTTGTACAATTTGTCGCCGGTAGTGTGATCCTTGAAGGTTACGCCAAGCATGAAAACTTCCCCTTTTTCATTCTTGATACCCCAGTACGGCCCGTTGACAAAACCGTCCTTTTGCCAGTCGGCCTTTAATTTGTTATCATAAACCCAGAACGTTACTTTTCCAAATGTGTCAGTTTTACTGAAATCAAGAGTAAGCGTTGACTTTTCTCCGGCTACAAGTGCTTTCGCGCCACCATGAAAAAGAGCGGAAGAGATCAAGGCCTGCCCTTCCACCTTCCAGGCAGGGTCAAGTGTTCCTTTCTCAAATCCTTCTTCAATAATAGCGGAATAGGCGCTTAAAACCTGAAGAAAGACAAAAAAAATAGCGGTCAAAACCTTTCTGCACATGTAACCCTCCCGAAAAATTGACTATAGCGACTGATTATACCATTAAAATAAAACAAGTCAAACGCTAATATTCTTTGTAATACCTGATTTTTTATTAAATTTACCGCAAAAAACACAATGCCTGTTATCGCAAAGAAGTATAAAAAGATCTTTTTTCAGGATAGTTTCGCAGGTCTGAGCAAATTTCCTCATTTCAAAAGAGTAAATTACGCCTTTGCCTGCTTTAACGGTATCAATGATCCCGGCTTTAAAGAGCAATTTATATATTTTTGCCGGTTTTTTTCTTGTATGCGAATAAAAATCCCTGCAACCGCTTGGCATTTTAGCGAAGGTTTTATATTTGATACGGTTTTTTTCATAGAAGTAGGTCAGTTCCGGATGCAGGTATGGCAGGTCCTGCCAGTCTTCAACAGCATGAAGAGAAGAGTTGGCGTTAAGCCCGCAGCCCAGGAAAAGAACTTTAGCATTGTATTTTAACAGCTTTCCAAACGGGCCTTTTTTATCAAAGGGAGGCAGCCCTGCTCCCGCGTTTACTATCTCTTTTGCGTGCCTGCCCCAGGCACAAACAGAATGAGTGGGATTATTGCTCCTGAGTACTCCTTTTTGCCTCCTGAATATTTCCGATATTATCCCGGTCGCTGATCTTGAGTTTTTTATATCGAAAGGCAGGGCCTTCCTGTCAGGGAAACTCCAGCTAAAAGCAGGCATGACCAGTGTCCCTTGCCTGCCGACAGCTTTCTTTAGAGCAGCAATTACCGCGGCCGGACCACCTTTAATATGCCCGAGCCCGCTTAAAGAACTGTGCACAAATATCACATCGCCTTTCTTGAGCCGGCACTTTTTCATGATCCTGTTCAGGCCACTTTTTTCTATTTCAAAGTTCTTTGCGCGCCTTATTTTTATATAGCCGTATTTTTCCAGAAAAGTAAAGGCCTCCAGCAGCTTTTTAAGGTTTATTCCTTTATTACGTATCCTGTCCGCTCTATAAATATCCAGCAGTGTTCTTTTGCCGTCGGCCCAGAGATACGGGATCTCAGTGAGCTGGTACTTAGGCCCATAGGGGTTTTTGGTTTTTATTTTTTCCGGCAGTGTCTCCAGTGTCAAGAGTCCGGGAACGGTCCTTCTTGGAACCAGCAAAGAGGCCTGCAATTCCAGAGGGGACAACTCTTTATAAACCCGGCCAAAAGGGACGGCTTTTTTAGAAATTCCATGAATATACGCTTCAATTTCATTATATCTTATTTCCGCAAGAGCTTTAACAGTTTTTGCCTGTTTCAGGATCAGAGCTTCCGCGGCCAGGTCCTTCTTATCCGCAAACCTGAGCGCTGAACTTACTTCTTTTGCCCCGAGGCCGCACCTGTAATTCAACTGTTCCCTGAATTCATCAAGCAGCGAATTTATTTTGCCGCGCCCGGAATTTTTACTCCTGAACAGGTATTTTTTATAGTCATTCAGCAAGAGGCCGGCATCTTCGGCAGTTTTTTCCGCAGAAAGCTCAGCCAGATATACAGCTTCTTTGCTCCCCGCGCTGGCAAGAAAATATATATAAGCCGCGGCGATCGAAGCAGAAGTTTTCAGAGAATCCTTAGAAATCCTGTCAGTTCCGTCAAGGGTGCTGTGCCAGACAAGGTCATTCCGTGTAGAATACTGGATCAGATAAGGGAACTGTACCCCAAAACAGGGATCTCCTGGAAGCGCGTCATCACTCGCACGGCCTGTGTTTAATTTTATTCGCGGATATTTATATTTTTCTTTCAAGTGCTTTTCAACTATTTCAAACAACAAACGGTTAGCCGCGGCAGGATTAGAGTCCGGTGTCGTATTAACATTCAAAATACTTTTTTTATTCACCGGCAGGCCGACTCCGTCAATATTCAGGCCTGCGGCTAGCTTACTGACATTTTCACGCTTTTTTAAAAGGTACTGCATAAGACTGTAACATTCAAAACCCAGCATAAACCTGATATTCCGTTTCGGCTTCTCCAGCCTGCCTCTTTTGATAAGTTCATTTAGACAGCCCGCAATTTCTATGATCGAAGAGGCCCCGGAGGCATTATCCCAGGCTCCTATCTCATAAAGGTGGCCAAAAACAAGCACCTCTTCAGTTGTTTTACCTTTAACGACCGAGGCAGCGGTCTTTCCGTATCCATTGAATAAGCTTGTATCAATGTCTATCCTCGCGGCAACTTTTTTACCCTTCTTTTTTTCCGCCAGCAGGCACTTTTCAAGCTTACGGCCTTCCGGCTCCGTCAAGGAAAAGCCGAACATCTTATATTTTGTGTTGTCAGGCACAAAGCAGTAATTAACCCATCCCGTACCGGGCCCTTTTTTCCAGCTGCTCAGAATCCCTATTGCTCCTGCTTCATAAGCATGCCTCCAGACATAAAAGGGATTAAGCCAGGTGAAAATTATCTTGCCTTTGACATCTATGTTCTTATAATCTTCCTTTTTAGCTCCGCCTCCGACAAGAACGACCTCCGCGGTCATTCCGCCGGCTTTTGTCGGATAACTGTACATGAAAAGGCTGTTAGGAACTTTCTCATAACTTAAAGAAAGGCCGATATCCGGGTCTGTGATCTTTAAAAAAGCTGACCGGGCCTCCCAGGCTTTGGGTACAATATAGTCAGCCAGACGGGACCTGCCATCGGCCGGGAAGCTTGTAATTTTGGAATTGCCGGCCGCTCTTTTCAACCCGGCTGCGGCGTACCTGACAGACCTGTCAAATCCCGAGTAGCTGAACCAGCGGTCATAGCTGTTGATAATTTTCAGGTCTTTAAGAATACGTTCACCGGAAATATTATTATTTACCGTACTTAGAATATTTCTCCACATAAATACTCCAGTTCAAAATACTCAACTCTCCGGACTTACGCTTGATGTTTCGACGAAAGCAGGTTTTAGATAAAAAGCGCTCTTCGAGAAGAGCGCTTTTATGATTTTCCGGAACTATTTGTTGTCAAAAAGTGCTTTTACTTCGGCCTTTATCCTTGGTTTTTCTTTATCAAAGGCGGTTATTTCACCGCTAGCAAGCATTTTGTCTGCCTGGCTGCCGGCCGTAATAATAAAATAGTTGATATCAACCGCAACACTGTCGCCCTTTTTGGCATTCAGCGGTTTACCCATATACTCCATATTATAGGCATCTCCGCCCAGGTACAAATAAAGTTTATCTATCCCTTCCGGGTTAAAAGTCATGAACAGCATTTCCCTGGCCCGGGGATCAAAAGCCAGCCACCAGCCGCAATCCGGCTTATTAATTTCATCCGTGGTTTTCCTTTTAATTTTATCCGGCTCAGGAATGACGAATATATCATCAACGGCCTGATTACCCCCGGTACTCAGGCAGGGATGAACTCTGACCAGAAGCTTCTCTATGGGTTCTTTTCCTATATTGGTGTATTTAACTTTAATATTTAATTTTGTGCTTCCCGCAGTAAGAGTGAATATTTTCTCCACTTTAACGTTCTCCGAAGAGGCTTCAAGGCGTACAGACATTTCTTTGCCTTTCTCCGAAACCTCCGCTTTAAAAGGAAGCTGGGCAAAACCCCCGGGGGTATAACCGGATTCCCCGTTTTCTCCGACCACATCTTTAAGCCCGGGATTTCCTGTCGTACTGTCGAACTGATTGTGGCCGGTGGCTTTAAGCGTGTACTCAACTATCCTGCCGCCGTATTCGGGGAGGATGGCCATTTTAATAAGTGAATTTTCAAGAATGACAGCCTTGTACTTCTCATCGTCAAGCTTGTAATCCACATTGGTTACCGCGCACTTGTCTGAAATAGCGGCCGGAGCCGCGCCCGGCGGCACCTGTTGTGCTTCCATTCCAAAATAACCTGACAGTAACACCAGAATCAAAAACAGATCCATACGATGTTTCATTTTTTTCTCTCCTTTATGACGCTATACCAACAAAAATCTCGGGCACTGTCCCGGAAAATCTCAGATCCTTACTATCACTTCATGGGTTTTACCGTCTTTTACAAACGGAATTAAATTCCCCTGCAGGTACGTTCCGTCCATGGTCATGCCTTTAACGCTCTTTCCGTCCGCAACCTTTACCACGCAAATATTGTACAAGTTGCCTCTGAACGGCTTTTTCACACTGAAGGCTTTCCAGTCTGAAGGTATTGCGGGCTGTATCCTGAGCCCGTCAAAATCACTCTTAATACCCAAGAGCCCTTCCACTACATTTACCATGGTCCAGGACGCCGTACCGGTCCGCCAGGCCCCCTCTCTTATTGTTTCTTCTTTTCTATGTATGGCATCCGGGCCGATATACATACTGCAAAGCGCGTAAGGTTCCAGCTTATTATCGTGGGGCAAAACTCTCTTCATATTCCTGTAAGCAGAATCCCCGTCCCCCAGCGCAATATCCGCGAACATATTAAAAGCGGAAGCGTGGCTGTAGTTGTTGCCGTTGGTAAAAAACCCGGGGCTGGAACAGGTCAGCTGGCCTATCTCAGGATCGTATTCGGTATATTGCGGCCAGTTATGCCTGGGGCCGACGGCGCTATCCAGCATCTTGTGTGTTGTAGCCATAAGTTTTTTGGCAGCTTCACCTTCCACCACTTTTGCTATGATAGCCCAGGACTGAGGATTCAGGTAGATCTTGCCTTCCTTATTCTTATTTGAGCCAAAAGGTTTACCGCTGTCGGTATAACCGTATCTGAACCATTTACCGTCCCATGCGTTCTTTAAAATATTCTTTTTCAATTTTTCATAGTTCCTGCGCATTTCCAGGGCATCTTTTTTCCTGCCGGTACGGGTAGCAAGTTCTTCCATGGTGAGAAGAGAGTAGCAGGTCAAACAGGAAAGGAAAACACTTTCGCCCCTGCCTTTTACGCCTGCCATATTAATAAGGTCACACCAGTCACCGTCATGTATCTTTATCAATCCATGCGGCCCCGGGTCCTTATATAAGAACCTTACTGCTTTCAGATTGTGCTCATAGACCGTACCCGAACCGCCGTTCTTATAGGGGATCTTCTTGTTAAGCAGGCTCATATCACCGGTTTCTTTGAGCATAGCCGCAGTAGTAAAGCTCATCCAGACCGGGCTGTCGGCATACCACTTGCCGCCTTCCGCAAGGTCGCTGTTGGGCACTTTAAAGGCTCTGGGACAATAACCATTATTGCTCTGGTACTTTAACGCTTCCAGCACCTTTTCTTTCTGGAACTCCCGGTCAAAAACACCGATACCCAGCGAGTCCTGGAGTGTATCCCTGAAACCTTTAAAATATATCCTGGCCCACTGCCCGTTAAAATACAACTGGTGCTTAAGCCAGGTATTGACAAACCTGTTTAGTTCTTTATCCGGAGTGTTTATTTCCAGCCCGCCAAGCCTGGACCAGTTCTTTTTCTGGAGGAGCTTGAACTGTTTATCGATAAAGCCTTTCCTGGACAGAAATTTTCTTGCAAGCCTGCCGGCTTCTTTGGGCTCGCCGACAACACCCAGAGCCAGGTTGAATTTTTTTTCCTCGCCGGCTTTTAAGATAATATTTTTCTGCAGGACACCTATAAGGTTTTCCGCCACCGCGTTGGTATTGCGGCATTTGCCTTCCACCACAACCGCAGGTTTTGCATAAGACCGGTATTTACCAAGAAACTCCATTTCACTGCAGTCAAAACCGTCTATCTTAAAGTCATGGCACATAAAACCCTTATATTTCAGGCCTTGTATGGCAAATACATAGTTTCGCGCATAGACTCCTTTTATGGCTTTTTCATAGAAAGCATCCAGGGAAGCGATATAGCCAAAATATGGGGTATTTCCATCTACGGTGAGCGGATTCACAAAAAATATCGACAGGTTCCTTTTTTTGCCCGATTCATTCTTTATGCCATAGCTCCAGAGCTCAAGCGGATCGTCCGTAACCGGAGCAAATACCCTGAAAGTGTTATAGAGTCCGTTTGTTTTATTTTCTATTATGCTGTAACCCATGCCGTGCCTGCAGATATATTTCTGATAAGGCGCCTGGATCGGATCCCAGTTAACCGTAAAAAATTTACCTGTATCGTTATCTCTCACATAGATAAGCCGGCCCGGCGCAAGCACATCCTGCTTTCCGAAGAGATTCGTTGAAGCACCTTTATCCGTCTGGTAGAGGCCGCTCCCCCAAAGGTTCTGGGCAACCCAGCCAACATAGTATTTGTTCCAGATCAAATTCATCCAATCCCTGGGCGTGACCGGGTCCGTTATGATATACTCCCTGCTGTCCGCTGAAAAATGCCCGTACCTGTTTTCTTCGTTCATCTTTTTCTCCCTTTGAAAATAATTGATTTTTTTACGTTATATTATAACCCAGTTACTCTTACTAAAACAATATGGAAAAAGTCTTATTTATTAACGTTTTTTTACAGGAACCCGTGCTAAACAGAACTCTCATTTTACCCGCTCAAATTGCAGCTCCGTATCTATTTCCCAGTTCTTGCCGAAATACCCCGAGATAACTGTTTCGTCGGATGTTATTTGGTAATCAGGAAATCTTATGCTCTCCGGCGCCTTCATATTTCCGGGGACAGTGTTTAAATTCAGAACTACATATTTCCCGGGATTTAATGGATTTGGATAGACATATCTGGCAAACGCATTACCGCCTTTTATTACTTTATCACCAAAGAACAGTTCACCCCCGCTCATCTTGACCGGTAAGCGGTCATTTATTTTTGCTGTTATCAGATTTGAATCAGGATTCCCGAACAAGATCAGGTTATAGTTTTCGATCTGTTCCCGCCCTATTTCTGCATCAGCAAACACAAAATAGTCGCCGTCATATCTGGCTTTGACCGTTTTTTGCATTTCTAAAGCGGCCGTCCTGTTCGCATTTACAGTTTTTTCATTCCCGGCGGTGCCGTAAACAATAATAAACCCATTGCTAAAGGCATCTTCAAAAGGGCCGCACAGGCCTTTCTTTTTTATGAGTCCCGGGGCTTCTGCCTCCAAAACCTGGTTCCAACTGTCATTTAGTTCCTTAAATCTTATAACTTTTGACTCCGGTAACACCTTCTCAATAACGCTTGTTCCGTTTATGCGGACTTTTATTTCTTTTTTCATGTCCACAAGCGCTTCTGAAACTGTTATCTTAAAATCTTCCACGTTTGATAATTCAAGGTCTATTGTATTCCCTTCCACCACGGCTTTTACTCTCGCAAATTGGCCTATTTTTTGGAACCCGCAAAGCTCAAACCAGAACGAGCTGTTATAATTCAAGGTATTGGTCGTAAAGACCAGTGTTTTCGGCCAGTTTTCTTTCTTGTATTTAAGAAAGAATTCAGCAATTTCACCTCCGAGTTCTTTAGGAAAGCCCATGTGCCCGACCTTGGGATAAAGTTTAATTTGAGAGTCATAACCCAGGGCCTGCATTTTTTCATGCATAATAATTGATTCTTTATAATTGATCGTGGTATCAGCTTTACCATGCACGAACATTGAAGGCAAATGCATCCCGTTTTCAAGCCAGAGAACAGGCGCGTGTGTTTCGTAAAGCTGATTTTCTATTTCCTCCGTCTTATTTTTCCTCCAGCTGCCGGAGTAACCGGACATATACGCGCCGCCGGCAAACAGCCCGGGATAATGCATCCCGAGCATGACCGCCCCCTTGGCGCCCATAGAATGGCCTTTAATATAGATCCTGTTCTCATCTATGGAATAATTTTTAGACACATCTTTTATTACTTCTAAAACATCTTTTTCCCCGAGCCCCTCATAAGAACTGTTTCCCCTGCCGTAAGGCGAGACCTGAATAAATTTTTCCAGGACGCCCGTTCTTAGGCCGGGTTTTTTATGGCCGTAGTATAAAGCCCAGTCCATCCATTTATCTTTAGTAACTCCCGGCGCGCTGCCGTGCAAATATACAATTAAGGGATACTTTTCTACACCGCCATAATCGGCAGGGACGTCAATATGGTAGGGCTGGCAGATCCCGTCATCTTCGGAACGGTATGCCCTGACAAAAGAACCGGTTTTTCTGAAAAAGTAATCTCCGTCCCTTTCCAGCTCGGCGGCAATTTCTTCGGCTTCGCAGGCCCTGGCCATGAAATGGTTGGCCCCCTGTTCAGTTCTGGCAGCTTCATCCCAGAATTTATCCAAATTCTCCAGCCTGACATAAGCATTGGGTACGACCGGTTTAGACAACAGATCTTTTGTTATTTCCATATTTTCTACGCGGCCCAAAACCTCTTTTAGCTTTTTTTCACGCGCGGGATAAACATAGAAATACTCCTCTTTTTTCAGGCCGCTGCCCGAGGACAGCTCTATTTTGTATTCCCCTTTTTTCGCGTCTCTGGTATTCCAGCTGATACTGTCAGCCAGGTTCGGCGTGTATTCAGCGAGGACGTCTGCCCCAAAGACTATTTTGCAGGTTATTTTTTCTTTGAGCAGTTCAGCCGGGCAAGCGAAGGCAATTTTCACATCTTCATTATTCTCAAAAAGATATTTTCCGGGTTTGAGCTCCAGCTTTTCAAATAAATCTTTAGGGTCCCCGTATATTCCTGCCGTGAATAGAACCAAAAGCAACAAAATAAGATGTTTCACACCGCCCCCATTTATTGTTATTTTTCGGTCAAAATAGGTGTCAGAGGTTTCTTAAAATAAATTGTTTTTGAAGTTACCCCGCTGTTTTCCGCGATCTTAACTTCGGCTTCTTCCGAAAGGGCAACTACATCATGCCAGACACCTTCGTGCAATACTATGGGCTTATCCAGGACAAATATTTCCAGAGCTTGCGGAGCTTTTAACGGAGCAACTATCAAAAGACAAACTCCCTTTACCGGCTCAAAGGATTCCTTTGAAGTAGGGTGCTGTTGAATGCTTTTTGAAGATCTGTTCCTGACGACAAGATACGCCAGCAGCCAGCCTTCCGAACTGGAACCGGTCAGAACTTCATACTGGGTTTTACTGTTTGAACTATGCGTTTTTTTAGTGCCTTCAAGGATTAACCCGTATTTCTTAAAATTACTTTTCGTAGGATACTTGATCCTGATATTCATTTTCTTTCTCTCCTTTTTAGTCCGGGGTTATGTTCCGCCCTGCCTGTTTAGACAGCAAGCCGTATTTTACCTGGTAAATTTCTCAAGAAACTCACAGCCTTCTTCAATATCTATATAATGCCCCTTCTCCGCCAGGATAAATTTGGCTGTTTTGGACCCTGCGGCAACAAGTTTATTATAGGCATCCTCTCCGTGATGATACGGCACCAGATTATCTGTTTTTCCGGAAATAATGAGAAGATTCACATCTTTTGCGCCTTCTATGAACGTCAACGGTGACCTTTCCGCGCATACTTTTTCCGGATTTCCGCCCTTGGACGGATCCCCCCCGCACACGGATTTTATGTTCTGCCGTACACCGTTTGAAAAGCCTTTTGTCCGGTTAGCGGCTTTTCCTGTATCGGTGGCAGGATCCATTTCTTCATACCATTTTTTCAGATCAGAGATAGGTACAAAAGAAACGACCGCGGCCCAGAGCTCCGGGCGTTTTGCCGCCATAACAAGAGCCATATGCCCGCCTCCGGAACCACCGCAAAGATAGATCTTCTTTTTATCAATTTTATAATGCCCGCACATATAATTTACGGCGTCCGCAATATCCTGTATGGCAAGATCAGAACCGCAGGCGGTTTTATTGGTATTGCCCCCGCGGTAGTCAACACAGATTGAGATCCAGCCTCTTTTCCCGGCAGGTTCAATTACTTTATCAGCTTTCTCCTTATAATTACCTCCCCAGGAATGCAGCTGGACCAGCAGCGGAGTTTCCATATCTGATTTATAACTTTTGGGAAAAGAAACCTCGCATCTTTGAATTACCCCGTCAAGCGAAGACTTTACCTGGAGTTCCTCGCAAAAAACAATCCCCGTAGAAGCAAACAAAAAACTGAGCAGGCAAACCAGCATAGTACACTTTCTCATGACTCCCCCTTTTCGGCCTGACCGGCCGCGCATAGAACTCTCCGGGCTTACAGGCTGTGCCAAAAACTTTGAATTATTTTAAGGTAACACAATATGCTGTAGTTGCTCGATTTATCGAGCCTGTCAATTGCGCCTGATAAATCAGGCAACTACATTTTGGCAAAGCCTCTTACACCCGGGTTTTTTTGGCCTGTAGTCATAAAGACCAGATCTTATCTTTCAACCAGGGTTTCTCTTTCATTAATTTTTCCATCTGTTTCTGATAGGCCCTAAAAGCCTGCGGGAACTTCTTCATTTTTTTCGCGGTGAGTTTCATTACCGCGATCCCTTGGTCCGCGTCGCTCAATTTCAGCCCTTTCCGCAAACCCGTGTGCTGGTAGTCAGCCTTAAATATCCAGGGAACCATCCCGCTGCCTCCGAATTTTTTCAGCTCTCCGATCACCTTAAAAGGGAATTCCTGCGGCAAATTGACTTTAGTGCCCGGCTCGTAGGCCCCGTGATGCCCGATTACTTTAAGCGAAGATAAAACCAGTATATCTTCCCCCCTGCCATAGCCCAGTTTTTTTTCCATAAGCTCTTCCTGCATAATATCTGACATCAGGCCGGCAACCACTTCTTCAGTTTCATTAAAAATAGAGCGGATCACCACCGTAAACAGGGCGCTTAGCGGCCCGTGGGTACCGTATAATATGACCCGCTTAAACCCGTTTTTTAGAAGAGCTTTTACCACTGCCTTAATGTACTCCTGGGATATTTCAGGCATGATATTAACAGTGCCCGGCCAGGGGCCGGAAGCGCCGGGATAGACATAGTATATCGGCGGGGCAACCAGGCATTTCCATTCTTTTGCCAGTATTATTGAAGAAGCCCAGGCATGAATAGTATCACAACCCAGAGGAATATTGGGCCCGTGCATCTCAACACAGCCGACCGGAAGTATTATCAGGTCGTTTTTTTTCTGGTATTTTTGGACAGCTTTTGAGCCAAGCAAATCCATTCTTACTTTTTCATATTCATTCATAGAGCTTCCTTTTTATATTTCACCCGGACTCAGTTGAGCCTGTATTCGCTTCCGGCCTTGAGCCTTATTTTTAAGGCAGCACCTTCAAATACCGCTTTTTCCTCCAGCTGTTTCTGTCCCTCAACAATTTTTACCACAGGCGCTTTTGCCAGGAAACCCTTGACTACGGCCTCTGAATCCGTTTTTCCGGTATTAAGGATAATATAGGAATTTTCCCCGGTTTTTTCAAAATAAATATTTGCAGGCCCTGCGGTTTCCAGCATTTTCTCCCCCGCTTGAATAAGCGTTCCATTAGACATAGAAATGAAATTAAAGCCGCCTTTTGCATCGGCTGAAAACACTCCGGCCTCGCAATCGGAAATAATATCATTGAAAGCATACTTTCCTTTTTTATAGGCCAGCATGAGCGTATCCACACGGCTGTCCCCGCCTTTCAGCTTTACGACCATTCCCGACGCCTCGTTTTTTGAAACCTCTTTGGCTCCCAGAGTCACTTTGGCCTGAGAAACTTCACTTATTGTTTTTACGGCGCCATGGGCCTCCCCGGCCACGGAAAAAACAGTAGCAGGCTGGTTTCTTCTTACAATAAGCAAAGGTTTTTCCGGGCCGTTCCCCGTAAAGATCTCGGTTCCCTGCTCGGGCAGGAAATTCAGGGTCAGAAGGCGGTTTTTGTCGCTTCCGGTCGACACGGTCAGCTCTTTATCGGCCTTACCGTTCTTTACATCATTAATTTCCAGATAAGGTTTTTGTTTTGTATCCATTTTTTTAAGGTCTGTCAGAGCAATATCTGCAACCTCAAACTTATTTTCAAAATGCAGGGCATAATCGAGAACGCTCTTTTCCTTTCCGTCTATCCAGAAAAAATCCGCGAAGTAGCCGGGGAGCAGCATTACCGTCCGGTTCGCCTCCACCTTGCCTCCATAGACATCCGGAGTAGCAGTGCCTTTGGCTACCTTAACTTTCTGACCGACATTAAAGATCGAAAGATCTGCCCGGGCATTTTCCACTTTCTTCTGGCCCCTTTCATCTATATTAACCGTGCTGTGCGCGATCGTCTGTATGGAAAAACTGTCATGCCGCGCGTCACTATACCCTATTGAAGTCGGTTCAATTATATAACTCGTATTATTCGCAAAATAGAGGATAGAAAGACAGTCTTTGTGGCTATGCCCGTGCCCGTTGGTCCCGCAGTCCAGCAGCAGGTACCTGCCGTCACCCCATTCCCCGTCTTTTAAAATTGCCAGATCCGTTCCGCCCAGGAACGCAGACTTAAGAGGCGGAAGTTTTGTTTCTAATTTCTGGTCATAGATCCTCGTGGGAAGCCAGCCCGACCAGAACATTGCGGGGCCCGTCAGCATGGAACTTTTGGAATTATTCAGTATAAAAAGATGCATCGGGTCTTTATAATGCAAATAGGCGTAAGAATACAGCCACTGGGAATCTGTTTCAAAAAGTTCTCCGCGGCCGGAATCATTCATCCCGGGGATATCGTAGTTGGGGTAAGCCCAGATAACAGGTGCGTCAAAAAGCCTTTTTACCTTATTATTATCATAGGAATAGAAATCAACTCCCCAGTGCCTGACAGCTTCCATAAAGTAGATCAAAGTTCTGGTTGCCGGCCAGTGATACCCTATTGTGCCCTCTACCCACAAACCGCCTTCGGTAATACCATTATCCAGAAACTCCTTAAAACCGGGGCTTCCGCTTTCTCCATTCAAAGAACGTTTAATCAAAACGTCGTCTTTTACGGTAAACCCGATTATTCCTGAAGCCGCCATCATGTACCCGCCCCAGTTAGTATCGGACGGCCAGCCTCTTATGAGTTTTGCTGCTTCCAGTAAAAGATCTTTTTCTATATGTTTCTGTTCGGCTTCCGTCAGAACTCCGGAATCCGCGACCATATCATAGGCGAAACAAACCCCTATGACCCAGGCGGACTCTTCGAGGATCTGTGAAAAAATCCCCATATTCATCTTCTTTTTCATGGGCAGGTAGAAAGAAACATACTTATCTGCGTAAGCCAGCAGCCCTTCTTTGACCTTTAAGGCGTATTCCTTTTTCCCGTCTATCCGGTAGGCAAACCCCAGTCTTACAAGGTTCGCCGTAAGGTCAAAATGCTGTCTTAAAGAAGGAGAGCCCGGAGCATAAGCATACCCTTTTACTTCTTTGACCGGGAGTGTAATGGGTTTATCCAGAGTACCTTTGCAGAGCCGCAGCAGCGCATCGTAATCCGCCCTGGCCGAGGCGGAACTTTTTATCATGGACCTGTAATCGTCAAATTCTTTTGTATCAAAAAAAAGATACGGATGCTTGCCGGGATCTTTCACCTCAAATCCCGCGGAAAAACTATTGCCGCAAATAAGCAGGATCAATACAAACAGCAGACTGCTTTTTTTCACCTGGTGCCTCCTTAAAGTCCTATTATTTTTTTATACCTTAAACGCATTTGCCTGAGTATTTCTTTTGGAGCCGCTCCCGCAAGCCCGCACTCGTACATAAAAACACCGTCATAACCGCTTTCCAGAAGAGCATTTTTAACTTTTTGCCAGTCAATTATACCCGTAAAGGGAAGCTGGTGCAAATCTTTTTTCCCGTCATTATCCTGGATATGCACCGTAAAGATCCTGCCTTTTAACTTTTGAATAGCCAGCGGAACGTCCTCGACAAGCGCCGTATGCCCCGTATCCACACAGGCTCCAACCTTACCGGGATCATGTTCTTTGATAACCTCCAGGAGCTCCGCGGCCGTTCCTGCCGTATAATGCCCCATTGTTTCAAGCGCGAGCTTCATTTTTCCGGTTCTTTTTACCAGCTTTTTCAGGCTGTCTTTAAGATTCTTCAGTTCCCGTTTCCGGTCCCCGGCCAGGCTATCTGAACCGGGATGCAGGACGATCTTATCAAAATCAAAATATTTGACCAGCCTGCAGGTTTCAACCGCCAGTTCTATTCCTTCCTCTCGGGTCGGACGGTCTTCCATAGCGAACGGGGTAAAGGGGGCATGCACGCTCCAGACCTTCAATTTGCTCTTTCTTAGGGCCCGGCCCACGCTCTCAAGATGCCTTATGTTGTGAATATCAAAATGCAGCGTCTGCAGGGCGGAAATTTCAATATATTCAACCCCGTTATCCCCCAGCATTTTGATACTTTCCGGCGTAAGCAGGTTTCTATGCCCGGTAACAGAACTACAAGTCCCGTAGTTTTTGAACACACGCACTCCAAAAAATAATTATTACACTCTATAAATGCCTGCGCAGATATTCAAATATCCGGGCGCGCATATCGGCATTCTCAAAATGCCCGGTTTCATAACGCACCAGCTGCCAGTTCCCGGGTTTTTTCATTTTCGCATAAATTTTTTTTAAATTCTTATCTATCTTTATAAGGCCTTTTACGGGAGTCAAGCGGTCATAATTGCCCGCCAGGGCCAGGTGGGCCCTCGGCGCAATAAGGCCGTTGATCTTCGAGGTATCAAAATGTTTAAGCAGGCCCGGGACATAATAATAGATCCCGTGCTGGTCAAGATTTTGGGTTTCAAGAATAGCTTCAAAATCGGTCAAACAACAAATATCTACGCAAACTTTTATCCTGGTATCAAGCGCGGCCAGCCACCAGGCCATAGTTGACCCCATAGAGATGCCTAAGGTTGCAATTCTTCCGGCATCTATATCCCCTCTCGCAGAAAGATAATCTACGGCGCGTAAGCTGTCATAGACCATCATGCCCCACAATACCCGCCCCTTCCAGAGCATTTCCTTAAAAAGTTCAGATTCCGTGCGGCCTTTCCTTTCCCCAAAATTCCAGGTATCCATGCAAAAACCGGCATAGCCGTTTTCTGCCAGCACTTCCGCGTAAGGAGGTTTTTGCACGGCCGGGCGCCCCAGGAGCAACTCATCCTTGCCAAGAGCATAATCACCCCCGTGCGCGTGATTATAGATAACCAGCGGCATTTTTCCCCCGGGGTTTTTTGGTTTGACAAAATAGGCCGGTACCTTTTCCAGGCCGTTTAGATCCAGGTATAACCTTTCAAGTATATACTTTCCCCTGTCTTCCTCTCCTATTTTTTCGACAGTTAACTTTCTATTCCTCGGAGGCAGGTCCCCCAGTAAAGAATATAATTTTTTCCGTTTTTGAGCCTGATCCGGCATATTTTTACCCCTTTATTAATTACGAACCTCTCCTGGCTAGCGACGCTGTCCAAAAAGCTATGTAGTTGCCCTCTCCAGGCCTAATTGCGCCTGATGAATCAGGCAACTACATTATTAGCACCGAGATTTCTCAGGCAGAACGTCACAGGCCTTTCAGGATGGACTGAACGTCATTAAAATCTCTCCTGAGTTTTTGTTCCGTGGTTATCCCCACAGGTTTCTGCACATACCCGCCTTCAAAATCTTCAAACGATACCGCGCCCTTGTAATCTATGGCTTTCAGCGCTTTAAAAACCGCCGGCCAGTCAGCGATCCCGTCAGGAATACCGCAAAAAGTCCAGATCCATTTCCCCTGGGTAAAATAGCTGGCCTCGCCGCTTTTATTGATATCCCATCTTAAATTCTTAACATGCACGTGCGCCACGTATTTATCCAGCAGATCAACGCCAAAAGCCTCCCAGCCTTCTACAATACCGTTGGCAGGGTCAAAAACAACGCCTATATTTTCCGGGTCGAACCGGCTGACCATTCTGTACGCGGCCGAAGCCGAAGGAATAATGTTCTTCATATGGGTCTCAAAAACCGCTTTCACTTTATATTTTTTTGCGAGTTTCTCGACCGTTTCAATTTCCTTCAAAGCTTTTTCCAGGAGGTCTTTATAGCGGGTTTTACCGTCGTAATTCAAAGCCCCGACCCTCGCCATGGGACAGCCAACTTCCGCAATAGCATCAAAATATCTTTCTATTTTCGCCGGATCGGAAGAAGGAATTCCTGAAGCCAAAGAACAGATCTTGATACCATGGGCAGCGCAGAGCTTGTTAAGGCTTTTCAGTTCTTCCTTAAGATTTTCATCGCTTATATGCCAGGTTTTATTCTGGTCCCAGAGGGCTTTTTTATAGCCGATAGCGGGCTCTATGCAATCATAGCCGATTTTTTCCATCAGCGGGACCAGCTCTTCAAGCCTGTAATCCGGCGCCATTACGGTCATTACGCTCATCTTCATGATCAAATTCTCCTTTTTTAGCTTATTTTCAATTATTATACTGGAAAGTTTCTTCAGCAAGAACTTTTCCGTCTGCCGCTCCGGCAACGCTTATTGTAATAATATTTTTGCCTTTCTCTGCATCCTTTATCACGCCGGCAAGATCCAGGCTTTGTTCGCTTTTTGCTCCGGCAGTTAGCTTCAGTTCTTTGGCCGTTTCTTTTTTAGAACTTTCGTTAATATTAGTTATTTTCACAGTCAATTTCTCTTCTTTGCCCCCTGTGTTCCTTATCACGGCATTATTTAAAAATATTTTTCTGCCGGAAAAAGATGCCTGCCCGAATTTCTCCGGCGCGTGAAAGCCCCCGAAGGTGCAGATCCAGCAGTCATTTTCCGGAACAGTTTTCCTTTCCCTGTTCAGGTTGAGGCCAATAACGTCCCCCGCTTTAGGGGTAATTCCGAGAGTTGACCAGGGAATAGCGATCTCAATAGTCCAGGCCTCCGCTGTCCTGCCGGTCTTAACTTCCCATTTGGCAACAAAATCTTCATCGGTCACGGCGTCCCCGAAGGAATCTTTTATTTTTCTGGAACTACCTTTGGAGCCCACGCAGTTTGCCATAAAGTGATAATAAGTAAGATGGTCATGCCTGGTATCAATGAATATTTCCACGCTGTCATCCATCCAGACAGAATCGCCCTCCGCCTCTTTACTGGCTGCGACAAGCTTGTCCAGTTTATCCTCTTTGCATTCAAAAGCTATGTATAGCTTGTTCTCATCCCTGCAGACATATGCTGTGGTCTGCTTTGAGGGCAGTCCGGTCCCGGTATATAAAGAAAAGTTATCCGCCTTATCGCTTATTTTCCAGCATTCATCGTTCAATATGCCGTCAAGCGCAGGAGCCTTACTCTGGACGATCTCCAGGTTTCCGCCTGTCCTTATAAGGGTAACTTCCGCAAAAACATTCAAATTGCAGAATACAACCAGCAGCACTGCAACTATTTTTATCAGTTTCATTTTGCCTCCTTGTTCACGAAAATAAGGTACTTTTTTTGTCTTGCACTGCCGAAAATATATGGCTTATCCTCCTTCTCAGAGAATTTTAATTTGTCTGTCCGGCTTTGAATTTTGATTCGCGAAGTATCTTCAACTGCTGGACCGTGAAACCTATCAGGATCGCTCCCATCATCCAGGCCACCGAGGTAGCATAGCCAAATTTCAGATACACATACGCGTTATAAAATATCTCAAGCCCGATAACATGCGTGGCATTCAGAGGCCCGCCGCCTGTTGTTGCGAGGATCCTTTCCGTTGCCTGAAAGCTTCCGACAAAATTCCCGACCAGCATTATTACCAGAATGGGCCTCAGCACCGGAATGGTTACGTGCCTTATTTTCTGGAATATATTGGCGCCGTCCAGGTCCGCTGCCTCATACAATTCCTCCGGGATCATTTTCAGAGCCGCGAGATAAAAGATACTCCCCGCGCCGACCGCCGCCCAGACACCAATAACAATAACACAGATCATGGCCATTTTGGGATCCTGAAGCCAGAGCTGGGGCGGGATATGAAAAAGCCCTATTACCCGGTTGAATAAGCCGTCCGGAGAGGTGTCATAGAATCTCTTCCAGAGCAGTAGCACCACCAGCGCGCTGGTCACAGCAGGCAGATAAAAACATACCCGGTAAATAACGGTTCCCCTTGGTATTTCATTCAAGAACAGGGCCAGTATTATCGGCGAGATATACCCCAAAAGCAGGGACAGGGCGGCGTAGACAAAGGTGTTCTTAAGGGCTATCCAAAAAGTATCATTGTACAGCACGGTCACAAAATTATCTATGCCTATCCATTTGCTCACCCCTATTATCCTGTAATCCTGAAAGGCCATCATCAGTCCCGAAACTATGGGCAAATAACTCCAGACCAGCATGGTAAGCAGTGCGGGCGCCATCAGCACCCAGCCCAGAAACGCCCTGCTCCGGTCTCCGGGTTTCATAGTTATGGCGGTATGCGCCGCCTCTTTTTTTAAAGTAGACATGGTGCCTTTAATATATCTGACAAAAAAGAAACCAAGAAGGACAGCAAGGAACGCCAGGACCAGAGCCACGACCTTTCTCCGGTGTTTCATGATATCTTCAGGAATATTTCCGATAAGAACTTCATTTGTTTTGGCAACAGCCGCGTCCAGTTCTTTCCGGTAATCCACTTCATCAAACAGGATCACCTTGTCCAGCGGCGGGGCCATGAATTTATAAATATTCTGGCAATTTCTGCCGTAAGGTTCGGGATGAGCGCAGGCAAGCATCTCCTTATACATGGAGACCCATTCTTTGGGAACTTCATTGATATATTCTTCAAAACCGTATTTTTTCAGATATTCCGGATTTACATATTTTGTATAGCCCGCCTGGACCAGGCGGGTAACCTGGATCTTCTTCGCCTCATCGCCGACCATGTACTGTATATATTGCCAGGCTGCGTCCCGGACTCTTTTATCTTTGGCTGTAGCGCTTATTAAATACGGACTGGCATTAAGCTCGCATCCTCCGAGCCCGGACGGGCCTTTAGGCAAGGGAGCTATGCCGACAATATTGGGATCTATATCCGTGGGAACAATAGTCATGTCCCCGGGCCGGGTCATGCTGAAGACCATGGCTATTTTGCCGTCATCAAACTCGTCCCATAAAGTCCACAGAAATACTTTTGCAACCCCCTTGTATTCTTTGCCATTTTTTACGAACCTGCCTCTTAAAAGCTTGTGCGCAAACCTTAAGGCCTCAACAGCTTCCTTGCTGTTAAATACGGCTTTCCAATTACCGTTTTCATCCTGCTTAACAATATCCCCGCCGGCCTGCCATAAAAAATTGGTCCAGTGCCAGGCGAAACTGCCTCCCTGTCCGTAAAAACCGAAACCACTGACCCCTTTTTCTTTATCTGTAAGTTTTACGGCGTACTCATAGAACTCCTCCCAGGTTTTTGGCGGCCGGTCAGGATCCAGGCCGGCCTTTCTGAACAGGTCTTTTCTGTAAACCAGGGCATTAACACTGACGCTTGAAGGCATGCCCCAGGTATGCCCCTTTTGTTTTACTACCTGCCAGACCGTGGGAATGTACATGCTTTCCACATCCGTGGTCTTTTTCCATGCGTCTAAATATTCATCAAGGGGATAGACAAAGCCCTGTTCTATAAAAGTGGTGACATTGCGGAAGGGGATCTGAATAACATCGGGGGCGGTCCCTCCGGCAATGGCCATTATAACAGAATCCATTCTTCCTGAATTCTCAAGCCTTACGCCCTGAAGTTCCCTTACCCTGATGCCAGGATGTGTTTTAAGAAATTGCTCAAAGACTTCCCTGCCGATCCTTTCGGTCAGGGATCTTGCGTCTTTTCTCGGGATATTCTGTAAAACCAGTTCAACAGGAGTTTCTTTTTCCGCGTACAAAAAAGATACAAACCCGGTAAAAGCCAAAACTAGAATACAAAATATTATTGCATTTTTTTTCATCTGGCATCCGGCAAACAATATTATCTAATACCTTAGTTTGTCTGCCCCGCTTTGAATTTTGATTCGCGAAGGATCTTCAACTGCTGGACCGTAAACCCTATCAGGATCGCTCCCATCATCCAGGCAACTGAGGTAGCATAGCCAAATTTCAAATACACATACGCGTTATAGAATATTTCCAGGCCCATAACATGCGTGGCATTTAAAGGGCCTCCGCCGGTCATCGCTAAAATTCTTTCCGTGGACTGGAAGCTTCCGACAAAATTTCCGACCAGCATTATTATCAGGATGGGCTTAAGCACCGGAATGGTCACGTGCCTTATTTTCTGGAATATATTGGCGCCGTCCAGGTCCGCGGCTTCGTACAATTCCTCGGGGATCATTTTCAGGGCCGCGAGATAAAATATGCTTCCCGCACCGACCGCCGCCCAGACTCCCACAACTATGACGCAGAGCATCGCCATTCTGGGATCCTGCAGCCAGAGCTGGGGCGGGATGTGAAAGAAGGCCAGCACCTGATTAAATAAACCATCCGGCGCGGTATCATAAAATCTCTTCCAGAGGAGGAGAACCACCAGCGCGCTGGTCACGGCAGGCAGATAAAAACATACCCGGTAAACAACGGTGCCCTTGGGTATTTCATTTAGGAACAGGGCCAGTATTATCGGAGAGACATACCCCAGAAGCAGGGACAGGCCGGCGTAGACAAAGGTATTTTTAAGGGCTATCCAAAAAGTGTCATTGTACAGGACGGACACGAAATTATCAATGCCTATCCATTTGCTCACGCCGATTATCCTGTAATCCTGGAAGGCCATCATCAGGCCCGAAACTATGGGCATATAACTCCAGACCAGCATGGTCAACACCGCGGGCGCCATCAGCACCCAGCCTAAAAATACCCTGCTCCGGTCTCCCGGTTTCATAGTTATAGTAGTATGGGTCGCCTCTTTTTTCAAAGTAGACATGGTCCCTCTGATATACCTGATAAAGAAGAACCCTATAACGGCAGAAAGAATTACCAGGACAACGGCCACGACCTTTCTCCGGTGCTGCATAACATCTTCCGGAACACTGCCTATGAGCATCTCATTTGTTTTGGCAACAGCTTTATCCAGCTCCTTCTGATAATCTACGTTATCATATAGATTGATAGTGGTCAACGGCGGCGACATGAACTTGTAAATATTCTGGCAGTTCCGGCCGTAAGGTTCAGGATGCGCGTAGGTAAGCATCTCCTTATACATGGAGATCCATTCCTTGGGAACTTCATTAACATATTCATCAAAGCCGAATTTGGTCAGGTAGTCCGGATTAATATATTTTGCGTAGCCGGCCTGAATTAGCCGGGTTACATTCGTCTTTTTAGCTTCGTCCCCGACCATGTACTGTATATATTTCCAGGCGGCATCCCTGACTCTTTTGTCTTTAGTAGTGGCGCTTATGCAATAGGGGCCGGCATTTAATTCGCAGCCACCTATGCCGGTAGGGCCTTTGGGCATGGGCGCTATTCCGGTAACATTAGGATCCAGATCCGTAGGCACTATCGTTATGTCTCCGGGCCTGGAGGCGCTGAAGACCATTCCAAGTTTACCTGCTTCAAACTCATCCCATAAGGTCCATAACACGATCTTTGCGACCCCCTGGTATTCTTTGCCATTTTTTACGAACTTGCCTCTTAAAAGTTTGTGCGCGAACTTCAGGGCCTCAACAGCTTCCTTGCTGTTAAATACAGCTTTCCAATTACCGTTTTCATCCTCCTTAACAACATCCCCGCCGGCCTGCCAGAGAATATTAGTCCAGTGCCAGGAAATATCCCCGCCCTGACCGAAAAAGCCGAACCCTTGAACACCTTGTTCTTTATCGGTCAACTTCACAGCATAGTCATAGAACTCATCCCAGGTTTTTGGAGGCCTGTTAGGATCCAGCCCGGCCTTTTTAAAAAGGTCCTTCCTGTAGATTAGAGCGGCCACACCCATATCAGAAGGCATGCCCCAGATATGCCCCTTTTGTTTTACCACCGGCCAGACCTGGGGGACGCACCGGCTGTAGACATCAGTAGTTTTATTCCATTCCTCGAAGTATTCATCCAGGGGATAAACAAAGCCCTGTTCTATAAAAGTGGTGACATTACGGAAAGGAATGATCACGACATCCGGCGCTGTGCCTCCCGCGAAAGACATGACCACCGAATCCATCCTCAGCTGATTTTCAAGTTTTACCCCTGAGAGTTCCCGTACTTTAATATAAGGATATTTCTTAAGGAAATTTTCAAAAACTTCCCTGCCGATCCTCTCAGTAAGGGACCTGGCGTCTTTTCTCGGGACGTTCATCAATACAATTTCAACAGGAGCTTCTTTTTCCGCGTGTAAAAAAGTTCCCGGGCAGGTAAGGATCAAAACCGCCAGACAAAATATTGTTACTATTCTTCTCATCTTATGTCTCCTTTTTGGACACAAACAACAGTTACGCTCCTAACTGCCGCTTAAACTCGCGGATCATTTCAAGACCCCGCCGGCTATTGCTCGACCGGCAGTATGATACCTTTTATAATTACGTTCTGGAATAGAACAAATACGATCAGTGTCGGCAGAGCGGCCATGACCAGCGCGGTCATTATCAAATATTGCGGCGCCCAGTTTTGCATGTCATACAACCAGACCATAATGGTCCACATTCTGGGGTCCTGACAGACTATTAAGGCAAAAATAAATGCCCCATAGGCGGCGGTATAAGCCCCCAGAGCCAAATAGGCCATAACGGGTTTTGTCAACGGCAGTACTATCTTCCAGAAAGTTCCCATTTCAGAAACTCCGTCTATTTTGGCCGCTTCAAACAACTCTTTAGGCAGGCTGTCGAAAAATCCCTTTAATATAAATATCGAAAATCCGCTCGCAAGCCCCGGTAAGATAAGGGCCCAAAAAGTATTCAAGAAACCCAGTTTTTTGAGCAGAATAAAATTCGGGATCATCGAAACCTCGCTCGGGAAGGCCATGGTCGCGAGAAAAAACAGCAGGATCTTATAAGAATAGGAAAAATTAAATCTTGAAAGCACATAGGCGCAGAGCGGATTAACGGTAAGCACCGTAAGAACCATTATGGTGCAATAAAAAATGGTGTTAAAAACCGCGGGCCCGTGCAGGACCACATAATCTGTAACTTCAGAGTAGTTCCGGGTAAAATACTGCCTCCGGATCTTTCCTTCTTCTCTTAATAATTCAAACCAGTCCGTGACCGCGTAGGGCGGGACCAGGCCGGTAAAGCCTGCATAATTTGAATTATAGACGCGGTTTAAGGCCTCTATATTTTTGTATTTTTCCGAAAGATAATTTTCGTACAGGTTTTCCGTGGTTTCGGTATAAATATTTTTTAAAGATACCACGGACTTAACAAAAGTGCTCAGATCCCCGAAAGCAACCGGGGTAACCGTGTTAACCGCGTTAGGAATAGGAATAAGCGAAAAAGAAGTATACCCGGTTCCGTTAAGTTTATTATAAGCAGCTATCGTTTTGTATTTATTTGTGACAAACCGCGCAAACTCCTTGTTCGCCTCTTTGGTAAACCTGAGATACTGGAGAGGCAGATAAGTCCTTACAAATTGTTCCCATTCAGTTTTGAAACTTTCTTGCGGGACAGTTTTCGCAAACTTCACCTCATTAAAATCTTTGTAGGCCGTCTTAAATTTATCATTAAATTTTTTGATATCACCGTTATAATCGCCTTTTGTAGACAGGTATCTCCACCACATACAGGTGCCGCTGACAGCATAGATAAAACGATCCGGAAGTTTTGACCTGAATTCAAGCCATTCTTTTGTCTTGACCGAATCTTCATTCTGGAAATTTCTAAGCCATAACTGCTCTCTGGGCACTGTTATAAGCTGGAAATTATCTATAGTTTCAGCATAGGCCGCGTTGAATTTGTCCACATTATTATTGAATCTCTTCCTGAGCATATCTTGATAAGCTTTCTGAGCTTCACCGATGGTAGGCCGGCCCGTGGTCCGGAGTTCCGTAAAGCCGGTAACCTTATAAGAATCAGGAAGGCCTTTCTTAAATTCCTCATAATCCCTGACCTGCCGTAAAGTTTCCTTGGATTTGAGATCAACCCGGGGAGCTTTTGCTTCTCTTAACTGATATAAATTCGTGTACACCTGTTCATTATATCTTTTAGCGTCACCGCCGTACTTCCGGTCAAGGTATTTAACGTAGAGGGCCTCGTTATTATACAGGTATCTGGGGACTATTCTCAGCTCGTTCCTGTCAACTTCCGAAGTAACGGACATTCCAAGCATTAAAAGGAAGGGATAGACCATCAGAAGAGCGCCCCCCGTCAGCAAGATATACATTGCCACGATCAACACCCTCATCGAAGTCTTTTTTCTCCCCACTATAGGTATAATCGGCATGACCAAACCCTCCTTTAAAGGTCTTTTCTCAGACTACAAACGGCCTATTTGGATAGCTCATATATATGAACGCTCCCCGGTTCAATTACGTCCGCAAAAATGTTATCCTTGTCCAGCACAAGCGTCCGGTTGATCCCGTAGAGATTAAAAATCGAAGATTTGGCGGTGAACTTTATGCCAACTTTGACTTTCTTACTGTTTTTAGTCGGATTAAGAAAAAAAGCGTAAATATTTTCAGCAGTTTCTTTCACAAGCAGGTTTTCCTCATCCAGCCCCCCGCTTTGAATTTCAAATCTGCCTTTGAAAACATCTTTGGAAACCAGTACCGGGGCTATTTCCTGTATTAAGCTATGCTGGCGGTTTAAAAGGCTTTCAACTGAGCTATTCAATTTCGCATTTTTCTTCGCCAAACCGCTCTTCAGTTCCATAAAATAACCTAGCCCCCTGGCCCCGTTTATAAGGCCGCTCCATAATTCCACGTTGATATCTTCAGTGGCAGGTTCGTGTCCTTCTTTATTTATTGAAGGGAGCAAACCGCATTCAAAACATGCCATAACAGGAACTCTATCCTCCGACAGTTCTCTTAACTTTTTCACGCCGGCACCGACCCGTTCAGTGTTTTTACCCCACATACTTATGGGATACAAGCTGAAACTCAAGATCTCCGGCAGGCCGCATACTTTTTTATAATAGACGGTACTATTTTTTCCCGGAGCTTCCCCGCCAAAAAAACCCGAAGAAAGATTTATCCAGTTTAAGATCACGGGATTTATGGATTTTACTTCTTTACACCTTTTCTCCAGTTCTTCCGCGCTCAACCGGGACTCACCGGCATCAGGTTCATCCGCTATCAGGCAGGCAATAATAGCCGGCTCTGTTTTTAGCAGCTCAAGCTTCTTGCTCTCTTTAAGCCATTCATAGCCAATTACCGCGAAACTCCTGGCGGCTTTCACGGCGGCTATATATTTGTCAACCGTCACGCCTTTTTTTGGTTCTTTGCCGGCAACAAAAGTATTTATGCCAAAGGAGGCCTGATAACTGATGTACTCCGGAGCCTGGTTCAAAGAAAAAACCGGAAAAAACTGCTTTCCATCAATGGTAAAATCTTTATTTATGCCTATTTGAACGGGCCCGGCAAAACAATATTCAAAAAGCGGAAGAATAAGACAAACAAACGCTATTTTCTTAAACATATCTTCCTTTTAAATGACAAAAAAGCCGGCAAAAGTGTATATATTATAGCATTTAAGGATAATATTGCAACCTTAGAATATGCCAAACCCGGTAAAAAAAAGCCCTGCACCGATATGGTACAGGGCTCTCACAATTCAATAAAACTCAGCTTTTCCAACTTTCTGCCTTTACTCTTATTATCGCGTCCGCGATAGAGTCAATATACTTTTTTCCTTTCCCCAAATGCACGTGATGAAGAGTAAGCTGCTCCCCGGCACAAGCGCGTTCCGCGTTGGGACAACTGACCTTTTTGTAGTCCATAACCTTGCCATAGTTACCGCATTTAACCGGGCAGGAATTATTCCCAAAGTTACCCTCCTGAAATAAAGGTTCTTTATATATGGGTTTTCCGTAGCCCCGTCCCATTACAATGCCCTCTTTCGCCATAGCGGCAAGGAAATCCGCCCGGGGCATGTTATTAAAATACCTGGCATCATACCTCATAACAAAATAATAATAACCTCTCCGGGTAATTCTTTTATCCTGTTTTAAAGGTTTTACGCCGCCTATCTCGGAAAGCCGCCCGGCAAGATAGGCCCCGGCCGCGTGTTTTTCTTTTACCATTTTTGTATAGCGCCTTAGCTGGCAGAGGAGCATCGCACCCTGGAATTCTGTCAGGCGGTAGTTCCAAGCCGGATAGAAAAAATCATAGAAGCCTTTCTGTTCCAGCCTGCCGATATGATGGTAGGAGTAACATTTGTAGAACATCTCCCTGGCGTTCATAATAATGGCACCGCCCTCGCCTGAAGTTATACCTTTGCTCATTTGAAAGCTGAAAGTCCCCGCCGCACCGAAGGTACCGACATGCTTTCCGCGCCACTGTGTACCGTGGGCATGGGCGCAGTCTTCGATAACGACAAGCTTGTGCTTTTTCGCAAGCGGCATAATGCGGTCCATGTCCGCCGGGTAGCCCCCGTAATGCACCAGCAGGATGGCTTTCGTTTTTTTGGTTATTTTTCTTTCTATATCGGCAGGATCCATCTGGTAGGTTTCCGGGTCTATGTCAACAAAGACCGGGACTGCGTTGACTAAAAGCGGGACCGTGCCGGTAACAACAAAACTTATCGAAGGGACCAGCACTTCATCCCCCGCACCGAGCCCGGTGGCTTTCAAAGCAAGTTCTGGAGCGGCCGTCCCATTGGACACAGCCAGGCAGAATTTTGCGCCGGTAAATTTTGCATATTCTTTTTCAAACTGCCCTGTAACCGATTCTTTCATTTCCTGTAAAGTACCGCCCCGCCACCACTTGCCGCTTCTTAAGACCTTTAAGAGCAGTCTTTCTTCCTCTTTCCCGATAACCGGATATGTTACTTTACTTTTTTTCACAATTTTTTCCCCTCTAAACTTTCCCTTTATAGACTTTTACAGACCTTTATGGACTCTTTTTTCTTTACCTTGCTAAACACACAGTCCCGGTACCTTTTCTCGTGCCGCCGAGTTTTACCTGATAAATATATACGCCGCTTTCTTTTAAGGCCCCGGACTCATCTTTTCCATCCCAGGCCACGGTTGAATAGACCAGGGCACCGGCATTTCCGGTCAAGGTTTTTACCAGAGAACCGTTAATATCATATATTTTAACTTCAATAGTATCGTTTACGGCGCTATACAAAGTAAAAGAAACCTTACTGTAAAGCGGGCTATTTGTTGTAGGCGTAAAGGTTGCCATTTTTACGATGAGAGAAGTATAAGGCGTGGCATTTGCCTCGTTGGAAAAATCGCTTTCCCCCAGCCCGTCAGCGATATTAGCGGAGACCTTGTAGGTATATTGTTTCTGCGTGAAACTCGTCGGATTGGAATAGGAGGTTTCACCCTTGGCGGTACTGTCAGTATAGGACGCGGATGTCGAAGTGCCTATAAGAGAATAGCCATTAACGCTGTCTTTTCTATAAATATTATAGGAAAGAACCTCGCCGGCTCTCCCGGCTGATATTGACCAGGTCAGATCAACGGAGTTTTCTTTAGCGGCCGCAGTAAGCCCTAAAGGAGTGGGCAAAACTTTAACTTGGCCAAAATAAACGATCTTGGTCCCCGGGCCGCCGGCAAAAAGCCCTATCTTTCCGGAAGGAAGAGAGGAAGCATCTGTGGCGTCAATCACAGGATTTCCCCAGGTTATCCCGTCGGTTGATATATAGCCCTTTATGTTTGAACCTTTACAGACTGCCCTGAGATAATAATAGGTATTGGTGCTTACCGTCGTTGCATAGGATGCAAGTGTAGTGAATCCGCCGTCATATTTTTTGAGTTCCAGCTGTCCGGCTGAATTATTCAAATTCAACAGATAATATTTATTTGGAGTAAATCTGAAGGCAAGCGCGCCGTAAGTAGCGCCGGAATCAATGATCTTTACTTTGGCCGAATACGTAAAATCCGTATAGTCATTGTAGGCAGAAACACCGTATTTACTAAGGACAGTAGGGCTGACCGTCGTATATACTGAAGTGTTCAAAGGTGTACTGCAGTCCCCCAGTTGTGCGTAAACATATTCCGTTCCGTCCTGGACTATTTTCCAGACACCCCCGATATCATTCCAGGTGCCGCCGGTCCAGCCATTGGGATCGACCAGGCAGATATCGTCAACTCTAATACCAATGAATGTGGAAGTTGTTGCGTCAGTCCTTATCCCAAGCTGGTATTGCTTAAACTGTGTATAATCCGGAAAATTAGATTGTGTGATATTGTTGGTAACCGTGATCGTAGAGGTATGTATGGCGGTAGTTGTTGAAGTATGTGTTCCGGTGGCGGTAACAACAGAGGTAATAGTATATAGCGAATAATCCGGGAAATTTTGCTGCATCTGGGCCGTTGTGACGGTTTGGGTATAAGTGCCTATGCTGGAAAATACATGAGAAAAAGTAGGATAAGTGGTTATGTAAGTTGTGGAAACCGAGGTATTACCGTCGGAATAAATACCCGGCAAAAACGGACGCCTGAAAAAATTCCAGCTTCCTGCCGTAATGCCCGTAGTTTGAGTGGCCTGAATACTGTTGGTAGAAACTGTACTGGGTGTTCCGGTCAAGGCGCCTGTATCTGTAGAAAGGTACATTTCAACGAGTGTAACACTGGAGGAACTGGAACTGGCCGGAATATAATACCAGAAGGTTAAATTGCTGTTAAGCCGCCAGTCATAATAATTCCCAATAAGATTCGTAGTTCTGAAACCGCTCCAGGCCGCTATGGTAGTTGTAATGGTGCTTGTATCCGTTGCCGTACCTGTCTTGTCCCAGACAAAAGATCTTCCTCCTTCTTTTGTATTGGCCATATCATAGCTCATGTAACCCAGGGTCGTAAGAGCCATAACTGAAGTAGTAATAGAAGTTGTCCTCCCGGAATAAACATAGGTATAGGTATCCAGCCAGGACCCGGGATCGGCGTTACAGTTATCGATCTTTTTTGAATAAGTGGGCCCGTTCCCTCCGTGATAGGAGGAAAAATCTTCGTAAGCAGAAAAACCCGGCCGGGCTGCTATAAAAAACAAAAAAACCAGCAAAACAAAACATTTTTTCATATAGGCAGTCCTCTCCTAGATCACATTTAATACGATCAAGCCGGGATCAGTACTTTTTGCCGGCTATTCAGGGAAATATACCCCACTCATTATTCGGCCAGTATCGTGTTCCCTATTTCTTCCCACTTGGAATCGTCTATCACCGTGAGGCCTTTTCGCTTTGCTTTGGGGTCAGTTTCATCAATTGTATCCAGAAGTTCTCCCAGGTCTTTCAGCATGGTCTCCATTTTTGAAACATCTCCCTCGGCGTAATCCATTGATTTTATCGTCTTGGGTATGCATGCGGGAAGATTATATCTGAAGGACTCTTCATAGACACGGGCACTGGCGCTGCCCAAAAGGCCGGAATTACCGCCCATGCCAAAATTCGCGAACCTGGAGACCGGGGCCCTCGTACTGTCGTCATCCAGAACATTTACCGTATTATAGGTATCGTTTTTTCCGGCGACCAATCCTGTTTTCCTGCCCAAAACAGCAGAACCGTAAATAAAACTATGGTTACTTGTAGTCCCATCATAGTAGAAAAGATTATCGGTCTGGGAATAGAAAATAACCTTATTTAGATTCCGGACTACAAACTGCGGGTTGGTGGCCTGACTAAAGGTAATTTCTGAGGGTGGATGCAAGTCTTTGTTGGTATTCTCCTGAAAAGAAATATAGACCTGCCCCGCTGATATAACGGCTACAGGATTGGCCCTTTCGTCTCCCATAGTATAGGGGCAGGGAACCCAGACGCTTGAGTTATTCCAGTAACTGTAGTTGATACTCCCCAAATATACATCCTTTGTTGAAACTATCGTTATTTTTTTCTTCGGCACGCCTGTAATGAATAACGGCACCTCCGCAAATATCAACCCGTACTTCGGCCAGTTATCCTCATCCAGCTGAGAAAGGTCCAGTCCCACATAATCCACCCACTGGTCGGTGCAGATAACCTTGTAGGGATTGTTAATGGCCCCACTCACGGATATTATTTCCTTCCTGTTCGATGTGTAGGTTATATTAACAGACTGAATTCCAATACTCTGCGGATCGCTGTTAATGAACTGAATTGAACCGTAGTCTATTTCTGCGTTTCCTCCGCCCTCAAGTATATAGCTTACTTCCCAGGCAAATGTCCCGCCCGGCCCGCCTATCGCAGGAATACCTGCCCCGGCAAAATCCGTAAAGGTAGTACCGTCCCCTTTTACCCATGCTCCGCCGTGCCACCAGCCCTGCGGAACTCCAAGATAATTCACCACCGCGGTTTCACCTATATGCGAAACTGTTGCTGTATCTGTTTTAAAGAAGTTTACATACGCTCCGGCAGCGGCTAAAGGCTGGTAATGCAGGCCTGCTGTTGCAGGGTAAGCAACCGGATCACCAACACAACCCATTTCTGGCCTGCCAAACCAGTACACGGCTCCAGCATGTGTCGTATGATCCCAGCCGGTCGGATTTACACCGGTTACCGTATTTCTTATCATAGGCCTTAGATTGACCTGCGCCCCGCCGCCGGCTTTTATCAAGCCTGAATGCGGTTCATATTGGGCAGTTCCCAAAGGGGCAGTGCGTTGCTCCCACTCAATCCAGCGCGAGTCATAGCCGGAAGCGCTTATCCCGTTCACTCCCCATTGCGGGCTCATATCAACCCCGTTGCCGTCTTTCGGCCCGGTAACAGGGATTGGGCTTGTTGTTATATCTTCCCGCCAGCCGGTACCAAAAGGCATCCCGTTATATTTTGAAAACCAGTGCCGGTTGCTATAGCCGTACTCATTCCCCGGATTAAGCGAGTAGTCATAAGTATTTATTACAGTGGCCGAGATCCCTCCCGGATTCATAAAAGAGGCCGTCTGATAGTACCTCCCCCACCCGTACTCCGCGTCAAGAGGGATCTCATTACTGAGAAAGTTCTTCATCACTACCGTGCCCCCGATTATATCCCAGTTCACAGGGCTTATCTGCGCATCCGGAAAATAATTCGTCGTATCGTTGGTACCGTAAAGCATATGGCATTTATTCGCCTTGATAGGCGACCCGGCTCCTAAATTAAACCCCGGCCTGAAAATTATACTCGGATTGTTATACCAGTAACTTTCACCGCTGATTATCTGATAATCATCATTATTGACATTCCAGCCCCCGACACTCAGATTTTTACAGGTGGCATAGGTGAAAGGATTATAATACGCAAAATCATAATCAACCATCGGGTTTAAAACCGTGGGAAAGGTCGCCAGTCCGCCGGGTTTGCCGTGCTGAAGAAAACTGACCACCTCTTCACCATGATTTACAAAAGGAAAAGGCGTTTTCCTTTTTGCACCCATATTATAAAAACCACCGATCTTGGCCCCGGGTATGGAGGTACTTTTGGTGTTCTTTATATAAAAATTCTCATCAATATACCTGTTGAAAACATTATAGACCTCGTCTTTTGTCGGACAGTAGATATTATACGCCCCGTGGAATTTGTCCTGCAGAAGGTGCCTGGTCTTCCCGTCAAGCTGCTGGACATCAAAGGTTACGTTGGGAGTGGACTGCGTGGGCACGGGCTGGTAATAGTCAAAATTCGGGTACCAGTAATTATTGTTAGTTATGATAGCATCATTGTACTGGAAAGCGCCCGGAACGACATTGCTGTCGGTATTGTGCGTAAAGTAATGCTGGTCTGTCGGGATCCCGGTCCAGTCAGGTGTACCCCATTTTACAACTCCTTCCCCGACCCTTACATCCCCGTCAAAGGGATACGGAACCCAGAAGGTCCCGTTACAGTGTATCGTGGGGCCTTTTAAAGTTTCACTCTTCATAAAATATGAATGATTAATTACATATCCGCTGGTTGAAGGCGAATCCCTGCTGACTGCCACAAAAAATGACCCGTTGGCGTAGACCGGCCCGATTATCCAATCCGAGTTTATTTTCATTCCCGAATCCCCGTTCCAGAAAAATAGATAATCCGTCGGTGAATCCATCCGGAGCCGCAGGATAAGGGACACCCTGAAACCGTCCGTCCTTTCTTCGGGAAGATATTCGTCCAGCCGTTTGTACTTTTCAATCGGTACGGTTATTCCTTCCGACGCTATAATTATTTCATGCACGCCCGGCCCGTTTATCGGGGAGATCCCGACTTTATACGAACCGCTGACCGTTCCGTCGCTGTTGGTTCCAAAATTTTTCCCTTTGGCCAGGCCCTTGCAGATGCTGACAATTCCGCTGTAGCCGTTGTTCTTATCCGGGTCCAATTCGGGATCAAACCAGTTCTTTACCACATAATATTTTGCTTCAGAAAGCCCCGCTTTTGCGATCCAGAAGGCCTTTTCACTTTCGGAACTTTTTGTTATATGCATGTAGTTGAGGAGGGTAAGCTGCAGGAGAACACCGGCAAGAAAGAGAAGCATTACCATAAGGACTAATGTCAATACTAAGACCGACCCCTTTTCTTTTCTTCTCATAAAACCCCTCCGAAAACTCTTCCATATTATGTTGCCGGGCATTAAGCCCTGACCCTGTCTATAGTTTAAAATATGATTAGCAGGTTGTCAAGAGAAAATATCCCTATTCTGCCAGTATCGTGTTCCCTATTTCTTCCCACTTGGAGTCGTCTATCGCCGTCAGGCCTTTTCTCTTTATTTGCGGGTTAGTTTCATCCAAAGTTCCCAGAAGCACTTCCAATTCCTTCAGCATGGTCTCCATTTTTGAAACATCTCCCTCGGCATAATCCATGGACTTTATGGTCTTGGGTATGCATGCGGGAAGATTATACCTGAAAGATTCTTCATAGGCACGGGCACTGTTGCTTCCTAAAAGGCCCGCGTCACCGCCCATGCCAAAATTCGCAAACCTGGAGAATGGGGCCCTGGTACTATCGCTGTCAAGAACATTTACGGTATTAAAAGTGTCATTTTTACCTGCGATCAGCCCGGTTTTTCTCCCCAGGACCGCGGAACCATAAATATAACTATGATTATTTGGTGTTCCGTCACAGTAGAAAAGGTTGTCGGTCTGGGAATAAAAAATAACCTTATTTAGATTTCTTACGACCAGCTTTGAATTAGTGCCCTGGCTCCTCATAATTTCCGAGGCCGGATATAGATCTTTGTTCGTATTTTCCTGGAAAGAAATATAGACCTGCCCCGCCGATATTACCGCCACCGGATTTGCCCGTTCATCACCCATAACATAGGGACAGGGGACCCAGGCGCTTGCATTATTCCAGTAACTGTAATTGATACTCCCCAGGTAGACATCCTTCGTTGAAACTATCGTAATTTTTTTCTTCGGTACACCCGTAATGAACAACGGCACTTCGGCAAAGATCAAGCCGTACTTCGGCCAGTTATCCTCATCCAGCTGGGAAAGGTACAAACCCACATAATCCACCCACTGGTCGGTGCAGACAACCTTGTAGGGATTGTTAATGGCCCCGCTCACGGAGATTATTTCCTTCCTGTTGGACGTATAGGTAACGGTGACATCCTGAATTCCGATACTCTGCGGATCGCTGTTAATGAATTGGATCGAACCATAATCGATCTCATGATTTCCACCACCCTCAAGCGTGTAGCTGACTTCCCAGGCAAACGCTCCGCCCGGCCCGCCTATCGCAGGAATTCCAACCCCAGGAAAATCAGAAAAAGTAGTACCGTCAGCTTTTACCCATGCTCCGCCGTGCCACCACCCCTGAGGGACTCCAAGATAATTTACAACCGCCTTTTCTCCCACATGAGAAACAGTAGCTGTATCTGTTTTAAAGAAGTTTACATACGCTCCGGCCGCGGCTAAAGGCTGGTAATGCACGTTTGCTGTTGCAGGATAGGCAGCCGGATCACTGATACAGCCCATTTCTGGCACGCCGTACCAGTAAACGGCTCCTCCATGCGTCGTGTGCCCCCATCCGGTGGGATTAACCCCGGTTACCGTATTTCTTATCATAGGCCTTAGATTGATCTGCGCTCCGCCGCCGGCTTTTATTATTCCGCAATGCGGTTCGTATTCGGCAATACCTTTCGCGGGTGCCCGGACCTCCCAGTCACTCCAGCGTGAATCGAAACCGGAACTGCTTATTCCGTTTACCCCCCATTGCGGGCTCATGTCAGCACCGTACCCATCTTTAGGCCCGGTAACAGGTATCGGGCTTGTTGTTATATCTTCCCGCCAGCCGGTCCCGAAAGGCATCCCGTTATATTTTGACAGCCAATGCCGGTTCCTGAAACCATACTCATTCCCCGGAGTTGGCGAGTAATCATAGGTGTCTATTACCGTCGCCGCGATCCCCCCGGGATTCATAAAGGAGGCCGTCTGGTAGAACCTGCCCCACCCGTACTCAGCATCAAGCGGGATCTCATTACTGATAAAATTCTTCATCACTACCGTGCCCCCGATTATATCCCAGTTCACGGAGCTTATCTGCGCATCAGGAAAATAATTCGTTGTATCATTCGTTCCGTAGAGCATATGGCATTTATTCGCCTTGACAGGCGACCCGGCTCCCAAATTAAATCCCGGCCTGAAAATTATACTTGGATTGCTCCACCAGAAACTTTCACCGCTGATTATCTGGTAATCATCATTATTGACATTCCACCCCCCGACACTCAGATTTTTACAGGTGGCATAGGCGAAAGGATTATAATACGCAAAATCATAATCAACCATCGGATTTAGGACCGTGGGAAAGGTCGCCAGGCCTCCGATTTTTCCGTGCTGGAGGAAACTTACCACCTCTTCACCATGATTCACAAAAGGAAAAGGTGTTTTTCTTTTTGCCGCCATGTTATAAAAGCCCCCCACCTTACCTCCGGGAATGGAGGTACTTTTTGTGCTCTTTATATGAAAATTCTCGTCAATATACCTGTTGAAAACGCCATAGACTTCGTCTTTTGTCGGGCAGTATATATTATATGCCCCGTGGAATTTATCCTGGAGCAGATGCCTGGTCTTGCCGTCCAGTTGCTGGACATCAAAGGTTACATTAGGCGTGGACTGCGTGGGCACAGGTTGATAGTAGTCAAAATTTGGATAGTAATAGTTATTATTAGTAATGATCAAGTCATTGTATTGAAAAGCTGCAGGAACAGCATTGCTGTCGGTATTGTGCGTAAAGTAATGCTGGTCCGTCGGGATCCCGGTCCAGTCGGCCGCTCCCCATTTTACCACCCCTTCTCCGACCCTTACGTCCCCTTCAAAAGGATACGGCACCCAGAAAGTCCCGTTACAGTGTATCGCCGGGCCTTTCAGGGTTTCACTCTTCAGAAAATACGAATGATTAATGACATACCCGGAGGTTGAAGGAGCATCTTTGCCGACAGCGACAAAAAAAGAGCCATTAGCGTAGACCGGCCCGATTATCCAGTTCGAGTCCATTTTCATCCCCGAATCCCCGTTCCAGAAAAAAAGATAGTCCGTCGGTGAATCCATCCGGAGCCGCAGGATAAGGGACACCCTGAAGCCATCCGTCCTTTCTTCGGGAAGATATTCGTCCAGCCACTTGTACTTTTCTATCGGGACCGTAATGCCTTCCGACGCGATAATTATTTCATGCACGCCCGGCCCGTTTATCGGGGAGATCCCGACTTTATACGAACCGCTGGCTGTGCCGTCGCTGTTGGTCCCAAAATTTTTGCCTTTGGCCAGTCCTTTGCAGATGCTGACAATTCCGTTATAGCCGTTATTTTTATCCGGATCCAATTCGGGATCAAACCAGTTCTTTACCACATAATATTTTGCTTCAGAAAGCCCGGCTTTTGCGATCCAGAAGGCCTGTTCACTTTCGGAACTTATTGTGATATGCATGTAATTGAGGAGAGTAAGCTGCAGAAGAACACCGGCAAGAAAAAGAAGCATGACCATAAGGACCAAAGTTAATACCAGTATTGAACCTTTTTCTTTTTTTCTCACTGAACCCGCCCAAAAACTCTTTTACATTTGTGTTGTACTGCCGGCAGCAGCGCGCGCGCTTAAAAAAACCTTATCTTCACTCTATTTCCACCGGGCACATTTTGTAACTATCCTTAAAGGAAAATTTAACCAGGTATCTCCCTTTAAGCTTCTGTTCCGGAACAAGGCTTGTACCGTCCCAGCTTTCACTCATCCCGCCGTTGCTTGCGGTAGTTTTGCTTAAAATATTACCAAGTAATTTCACCCCGGTTTCATCGAAAAGGTCAACCTGTACATTCCCGGTCCCGAGGCAGCCGGCATAGAATTTCATCCGCTCGCCTGCCTTTATTTTATCTGGAATACAGACGGCCGCGGTAATGTCTTTCATCGGGTAAACAGGTATGGCAGGTATTTTAACTTCCCCGGCAACATACTTTCTTTTAAAAGATACGGGTTCTTTCAGGGTAACATTTTTCATATAATCCAGTTCTATCTCGGCAGAGGCCCCGTGCTGTTTTTCAAGCTCGCTTTTTTTAAGCGCGCGGAGTACAGCGTTAAAATCTACCAGCCCGTCCCACAGGCAGCCGGCCTCCGTATTGCCGTCCGCGCTTTTGAAAACCGGATTTTTTTCGTCCTTGTTCCACATCCAGAGGTTTGTGTTAATTATCCGCTCCAGATCTTTTTGCTCGAAGACCAGCCCCGAATGATAGGCCTCGGCGATATCATGGATCTCCGCGTACTGGTACCCGGACCTGGACGGATGGACGCTGACCCAGTGCTTGGGAATGGAACCGATATCCCAGGGGTTATAAGGTTCCCAGTAATTCCAGACATACCGGTCTTCATCTTCAAAATATCTGAACCTGCTCTTAAAAATGGCAAATAATTTTTCGGCTTTGGCCCTGTAAAATTCCTCTTTTGTTATCCTGTAGATCCTCAAGGCAACAAGCGCAACGACATTTTGTTTGTTAAAAGGAAGATTTAATTTTTTTGAAGGAAAAGTTACCCATTCTCTTGTTTTCTGGTCTATGTACCGCTCCGAAGTTGAATAGCCCGCCCCGGTCAGATATTCATACCAGGTCCCGCGTTTATCCCATTTTTCAATATAATGTTTTTTCGCGAGTTCAATATACTCCCTGGCTTTATCCTCGTATTTCGCCCTGATGGAACGGTCTTTTAAAACTACCTCCGCAAATCTCAAGAACTCTCTTATCAAGACACCGTCTCCCACATGACAGTCCGAGTCCACTTTTGCGTCATATTCATACGGGCCGACCCAGCCCTTATAGCCGTCCGGAGAAACCTCCATTTTGGAAATAAGCCAGTCAAAATATTTTACGCCCTCATCAAGCCATTTTGTATCCTTGTAGGCCTGGTAAGCCGTGACATAAGCGGTTATACCGTAAGCCGCGTGCCAGCAGAAGTCCTCACCCCGGGGATTTATTTTAAGCTGCCCGTTATTTTGCATATCATTGCGATAGGCAGCCGGATCCGGAGCGGAAAAACACAGGCAGGGTATAAACAGGAAAGCAAGAAAATATTTAGGCATAAGTCAGGCCTCCTTTTTTCCAATAGCATTGTCTTATAACCTATTTATTCAAGTTTTGCAAGTAATTTTCCAACTCAACTCCAACTCAGCCACATATCGGGGATTGTCCTTATCGGCAATCAGTGTTTTACTTTCCTAAATAGATTGCCGGAAATCCCTCGTCTATGTAAAAAGGTAGCTGCATCCCTTCAAGGTGTGAAAAATGCTTTAAAACACGCAACTTAAAAACTGAAAACATCATTTTATCATACTGAGCTGCTCTTTGCGAAGTATCCTTGCCTTTCATTAAAGAACAGAGATCCTTCGCATCATACCACTCAGGATGACAAGAAAGTGGGAAACTCCTGATACCATACTTTTCCAAAGCATTTCAGGGGGGTACTATCTGCCTTCCCATTCCCACTCCTGAGGCGGTAATTATTGCTTCTATTTTAAAAAAGTGTTAGAATCTTTTTATGAAACTGATAAATATTTACCCGGAAATTTCCGCGGGCAAAATAAAGCCCGTGCACGGCATAAATAACGGGCCTGTCTCTTACGGGGCTATGGTAGATGTTTCAAGCTATTACAAAGAGATCCGCTTCCCCTTTATCCGCCTGCATGATACCAACTGGCCGTATCCGAGAGAAGTTGACATTTACACTATTTTTCCTGACTTTTCTAAAAACCCTGCAGATACAAAGAGCTATGATTTCTCAAGAACGGACACCTATATCAGCTCCATCCTTACGGCAGGGTCAAAGATCGTATTCCGGCTCGGAGTAAGTATTGAACACACAAAGAAAAAGTATTACGTGCACCCTCCCGAAGATCCCGATAAATGGGCAAAGATCTGCCTCGGAATAATAAAGCATTACAATGACGGCTGGGCAAAGGGCTTCAAATATAATATCAAATACTGGGAGATCTGGAACGAGCCGGACAATCCTGATAAGAACTGTATGTGGACCGGCACCGTGAAAGCTTACCTGGAGCTTTACAAGGCGGCCTCAAGAGCAATAAAAAAATACGACCCGGAATTAAAAGTAGGCGGCTTTTCCGCGACCATGGTTAACCCGGAATTTGATGCCCAATTTTTTAAGTTCTGCAGGAAAAATAAGCTCCCTCTTGATTTTTTTTCCTGGCACACCTACACCGCCGACCCGGAAAAGATCAAAGCCAACGCAAATTATGTAAAAGAAATGCTTGTCCGGCATGGCTACTTGAAAACAGAAAGCCACTTCAACGAGTGGAACTACTGGCCGCATGAAGCCGCCAGGCCGGCCTTTAGAGCCGGCAATGAATATAATACCGAAAGAACTTTTGAGCGGGCAAAAAGCGAGGAAGGCGCCAGCTTTGACGCCGGGATACTTCTCCTGCTTCAGGACCTGCCGGTAGATGTTGCCAACTACTATGACGGCCAGCCCACCTCCCTGTGGAGTTTGTTTAACAACTACGGCGTGCCGCAAAAAAATTACTATGCTTTTAAAGCCTTCAAGGAACTTTACAACTACCGGGACAGGATCAAAACCGAAATTATTGAGGGCCGGGAGGGATTTTTTTGCTGCGCGGGAATAAAAAGAAAAACCGGTGAAATAGCCGTGTTAATGAGTAATTTTTCAGAAAAAGAAAGCAATTACAAACTTAATTTTACGGGTAAACCCGGGGAAATATCTTCCTGCAACAAATATGTTCTTGATAGAACAAAAAATCTTGAATTTACCGGGAAAAGATATTTTAAGCGCTCAACCGGTCTGCTTATTTCCGTTAAAAAACATTCGGTAGTTTTACTGAAGATCAAATAGGATAAAAAGGCAGTTAAAAAGAACCTTGTAATAGTTGATCTAGTTATCTGCGCAGCTTTGTCATCCTGCCTGTCCGCCTGTGGAGGAAGCGCTTTTGACGAAGGCTCCCTGTATTTTAGGTCTGAAAAGCAGGGATGTTTCGCCAAAAAAAGGCTCAACATGACAACAAAAAAAGGGGCCAATCTAAATTCTAAGAAGTGCTTTTAAAAGCAGTAGTGTCAAACAGTAAATGAAAGATATGGAGAAAAAGGCAGTTAAAAAGAAACTTGTTATGGCAGAAGTAGTTATCTGAATAGCTTTGTCATCCTGAGTCTCTTTTGACGAAGGATCTCTGTATCTTAAGTCTGAAAAGCAGGGATGTTTCGCCAAAAAAAGGCTCAACATGACAACAAAAAGACTGGATAGGCAATCTAAATCAGAAGAAGTGCTTGTAAAAATAGACGTAAGCATAAATTTACTAAAAGAAGTTTGACAGTACCATAAAAGGCAGAAGGGAGAACCTTATGAAAAAACAAAAAATAATAGACGGCCACATGCATTTTCAGAACATAAATAAGATCAACAAGGCCGTGGAAACGATGAACAAGCTGGGGTTTCAAAAAACCTGTTGTATGGCTCTGATCAATACGGACAGAGTGAACTTTAACCCGGAAGAACTCTATTTCAAAAGCAAATACCCAAAAAAAGTATATATTTGCGGGGCTCCTGACTATACAAAACTGATAAAAAACAGGAAAGATTCCGCAGAAGATCAGGAAAAACAGGTAGGCCTTATGCGGGAAGCGGGCTTTGACGGGGTTAAGATAATAACCGGGAAACCCTCCTATTATAAATTTACAGACACGCCTTTTGATGATAAAAAGTTCTCCGGTTTCTTCCGGCGGCTTGAAGAAACCGGCTTCCCTTTGCTTTTCCACGTCGGAGACCCGGCGGCATACTGGAACCCGAAGGACGCTTTTTCAAACCTGAGGGGCTGGAACTATACAAAAGGCGGCTTTGTAAAATTTCCCGAACTTTTAAGACAGGTGGAACAGGTCTTAAGGCGTTACCCGAAATTAACGGTGATCTTTGCCCATTTTATGTTCCTGGCCTATGATCTTAAAAGAGTCGAAGGGTATTTTAGAAAATATCCCAATATGTATGTGGATGTTACCCCGGGTACGGAACTTTATTATGACCTTTCCAAAGATCCTGCCGGGGCCAGAAAGTTTTTTATAAAATGGCAGGACCGGATCTTATACGGCACCGATCTTTTCTATACCGGCGGGCCGGTCCCTTCCAAAAAAGAGAAATTTGCAGACCTGACGGAAAGAAATTCCGAAATACTGGAAGGCCTGAAAAAGTTCTTTACCACGGACCGTGAATTAAAACTCTTCAGGAGTTCGGACCTTAAGGTCTATAACATATCCCTGGACGCTTCCATAAAGGGAATAAAACTTCCCGGGAAGGTGCTGGATAAGATATTTTACAAGAATTTTGAACGCTTATTTGGAGCTGTTCCGGCAAAGCTCGAGCCCGGTAAAGCGCTCGAAATAATACTTACAGTTAAAGCAAACGCCAGGAAGACCCCTCTAAACAGAAAAACACTGGACAGGATCATAAGGCATTTTGAAAGAATGGAATAATATTCGGGGTTTGCTTCGTCATATGCTCCACCACAAAGCGTTGGTGAATCTACGACCTCCCTATCGGTCGATTGGTACTGTCAAACTTCTTTTAGTAAATCTCTGCTTACATCTGCTTTTACAAACACTTCTTCGGATTTAGATTGCCTATCCAGTCTTTTTCTTGTCATGTTGAGCCTTTTTTTGGCGAAACATCCCTGCTTTTCAGACTTAAGATACAGAGATCCTTCGTCAAAAGAGACTCAGGATGACAAAACTATTCAGATAACTACTTCTGCTATAACAAGTTTCTTTTTAACTGCCTTTTTCTAAATATCTTTCATTCCAAATACGGCTGTCAGCTATATTCGTAGTCTAATCGCGTCCAAGGATGACACATGAAAAAAAGGCCCGCAAAACTTTTCTTGTTTTACAGACCTTATAGACTTTATAAACCTTATGAACTTTAGACCTTGAAGACCTTTCTTCTCTTTATAGACCTTATGGACTTTTGACCTTACAGACCCTTTTCCCCTTTATAGACCTTACGGACTTTTAGACTTTATGGACATTTTCTTGAAATTTTTTCAAGAAAATATCTTTACTTAACCACCACTTTTTTGACCACATGATGTCCGGCATCATCTCTGAATAAAACAAGGTACAAACCTCTGACCACCTTTTCACCGCCCGTGTTAGTGCCGTCCCATTCTGCCACGCCGTTTGCGGCATCGTTGTAGTTTTTACCGTTGTTAGTACCGGCCGGCAGTGACAGGACAAGTTCGCCGCTTAAGGTATAAATATTTATATTCGTGTTGGCAACCAGTCTTACAAATTTCACCGTATTATTCACGGCAGCGTCAAAACTCACGGGATTCGGATAACTTTCCACATCACTAAGGTCGGAACCGTACTTGCCCGCGTAGGCCAGCCGGTAGACCGAGAAATGCACCAGAGAAACACTTACGGTCTTCGCTACCATATCAACCGCCTGGTCTTCAGAAACCAGTTTCCACATACCCCTTGCCGTATCAAGTTCAAATATTCTCAGGTTTTTTTCTATGTTCGGATCATTTATCCCGTTATATTTGATCTTGAAGGTGACCGCGCGGCCGCTGTTAAAACTTACCCCCAATTTGGAAAGGCTGAGTTCATATATATTGTTCGCAATCGCCGGGTAGATCTTAATAAGATTTCCTTTTATCCCGTTGTTGGCTGTCGCAACCAGGCCGGGATTGCTCATGGTCTGTGAAATTATCAGCGCAACATCATCGTTAAATGTGCCTGAAGGGACAATTACTTTTGTATTGTCAATAAAGGTCACAACCTGGTCTGCTCCGAGATTTTGCGGTATCAACAGGTCAAAATGCTGCGCGGCAGAGGTATTTGAACCTCCGATCGCGCTTATAATGGGGTCAAATCTGCCTGAATTATTTACAGGAGGGAAAGTAACGATAAGTTGATTTTCATTGACAGAAATAACAGTTCCCGCAGAACTTGCAGGATCATTAAATTTAACACCCGTAACGCCGATATAATTATCCCCGACTATCGTCAGGGTATTTGAAGCCGTATTAAGTCCTTCGGCCGCATTTACGGTATTTACCAGCGGTATCCCGTAAACCTTTAAAGCGCCTGTCAAATAGGAGGAATTCCCATCGCTATTTATTACATAGGGAGACCACCTGCCCTGCGCAACAGAAGTCAGATCAAAAACACAGGACAAGCTATTTGAGGTATATACTTCAAACTCATTAAGTTTAAGGGTACTATTGGTCGAACCGGTTGTAATATTGACGCGGACAAACTGGTACCCCGGCTGGCTGTTAAGGTAATGCGTTACCGAACCCCCGGCTGAGAAGGAGACTACAGAAGTGGCGGTAGTCCAGTTATTTATGCCATCAGGGGAAACATCTATTGTGTAGTTTTTGCCAAAAGAAATGCTATCCCAGTTAAGTACAACTTTCGTTATTGAATAGGCCGCGCCAAGGTCAACTTTCAACCATTGAGGCATGCTGACGCCGGCCCTGGCTTCCCACCAGGTTGTACCATTCCCGTCAACAGCGAGATTCGGGGTCTGTGTGCCGTAAGTTGAAGACGCGGTGGCAGAGACTGAAAGGGCCTTATTTACAAATGCCACCCCTGTTCCGTTTATAACGCTGCTTCCTTTAACCAGTTGCGTTGTCAAGCCGGGGAAGAAACCGGTGCCGGTAAGTGTGAAAGTAGCCGGTCCTGTGCTGCCTGCAATACTGGGCTGCATATCCGACAGGATGGGGCTGTCACTTGTTATGGTGAAACCTGCAGCCAGTCTCCCTGTTTTACTGTCATCATTATGCGTATAAACAACATCCCAGGTTCCCGGACCCATGCCGTTGAGATTAAAAACACACCTGGCAGTTGTTGAATTCAAGACTGTAAGTGATGTCCCGAGAATATCTACAGGCTGTCCCACTTTGGATAAAGAAGCGGCGGGAAGCCCTCCTGCTCTAAAAAAAGTACCGTTCAGCGTGACGGTTATGACGGCCGTGTTCGCTCCCGTTGAAGGTGAAATTGAGGAAACAACGGGAGTGGCGTTTGTTACCAACAAACCGCCGCTGAATGTTTGTGACTGGGCATCCGCTACATTTGTTTCTTTAACATCCCAGGGCCCGACAGCAACATTCAATAAATTAACGGTGCAAACCACATAGCCGGCCGAACCTGTAACAACTGTGGTCGTGGTCCCTATAACATCCGTTTCCCCGGCTTTTTTAAGTGTAATAAGAGCGTCCGGCTTAAAGTTTGTGCCGTTTATGGTAAGAGTCTTGACACCGGAATTTTCCAGCGTGCTCGGATTTACCCCTGTAACTGTCGGGGAGTAGACACTTATGGTAAATCCTGAGGTAAGCGTCGCTGCAAGGGTGTCAGGATTTGTAACTACAACATTCCACAGACCTGCCGGCGCCCCGGTAGTTGAAAACCCTGCACCCATAAGAGAACTGCTATAAATGGCAGCGCCGTTACTGTGTGAAGCTGCTGTAGATCCATAGATCCCTCTTGCGCCATTCCAGAGTTTTAATATATTTTTAGTTGAGGTTTCTGCAAGCATAACTTCACTGTCGATCTTGATGGTCCCAACCTCTACGACCCCGACTTTATTTGAAACTACCGTTGAATAAGTCCCGGCAGTTGTCCCGTAGGCACCCCTTGTACAACCGGTCAATCTCAGGGTATTCCCGCTCGCATCTTCAAGCGTATCGGTATAACTCACGAGTTCATAGCCCAGCGAGTCGGTTCCTATCTTCACCACCCCGGCTTTAGAAAATTTAGACAACGAATCATAGCCCGTAGTAAAGTTCGAGAAGGTCAAACCAATAGAAGTTGCAACAGGATATATATCCTCGCGAAGATAAGCGGCATTCACTAAAAATACCCCGGAATTGGTGGCATGCGTTGCCGCTGTGCTTCCACTTATACCTCTGGTCAAAGACTGAAATTGATATCCGCCGTAAACCTGTCCCACGCGCATTATTTCATCGTCTACTCTAACGGTACAGCCGCCCCAGAAACTCCCGGTATTGCTCAAGTTAAAAGAATTTGTGCTTACTGAAGTTACTGAAGTTGTTGAATAAGAGTTTGAATCCGCAAGAAACCCAGCCGTCCCGCTCCCGCTCGCGAGAGGATTTATTAAGACGCTGGAGACCCCGCTGACATTGAGTACCTGGGCAAGCGACGTTGCACCGCTGGCCCGGTAAACGGTAACATAGGAGGCCAAAATATTAGCCCCGTTCGTAACACAGGTTATTTTAAAAGAGGCGGAAGTATTAAAGGTTACGCCTTCGACTTTGGAGTCAACATTTTCATCAACGTACGCGCTCGAAGGAATGATCCGGATAAGTTCCGGGGCTCTTGTTATCGTGAACCCGTTCACTATCGTTGCTTTTGAACTGTCAGTGTTGGCAAGCACCACATTATAGGTACTGGCAGTAGTGCCGGTCAGAGGCAAAGACGCGGTCAAAGTGGTCAGGCTCGTTGCTGAAACGGAGGTCGCATTTATCGTACTCGCACCGGTCAATTTTAGCGTCACTCCCGGATAAAAATAATTGCCGGTGACCGCAACGGTTATATTCCCCTGATTATTGGGCCCAAAGTTAGGTGTTATGGTTCCTGCTGTTATCTGCCCGGCGGCAATGACGGTAATACCGCCGGTGTTAGTCGCGCTCTTTGAATCGGTATTGGTAAGAATGATATCCCAGGTGCCCGGGGCTTTCCCCGTAAGGTCAAAAACAGTTGATGCGCCGGCTCCCGAGGTCCCGGCCGTAAGTACAAGCGTACCCGTACCTGTTATATCGGTGAGGGAGGTTTTAACCATTCTTATGGAAGCGCCGGGATAGATATTACTCCCGCTTACGGTCACGGTCAAACTGCCGGTATTTGTCGCGCTTGAAGGTACGGTGGTCAAACCGGAAGGTGCAGTTGCAGTTATAGTAAGCGCGCTTACTTTTGTTCCGAAGATCGTGTCAGGCGCCGGGTTTGTAACTATGAGATCCCAGTTACCGGGTGCCTTTTTAGTAAGATCAAAAGCGCAGCTTATGGTCGTCACACTGGTAACCGAAACCGAGGTGCCGCCTATGGAAGGTTGTCCCGCCAGAGAAAGGTTTGTGGTCGAGCCCACCTGGAAATAATTCCCGGATATTGTTACGGTAAGATTTACCGTATTGGTTGAAGTTGAAGGGGAAATCGCCGAAACCACCGGTGCGCCCACGCCAAATCCTGCGGAAAGCAGCCCTGTCTGACTGTCATTATTTGTTATGAGCAGATCCCTCCAGCCGGATTGAATTCCGGCCGCGGTTAATGCAAAGGTTGCGGTCATCTGGGTAGCTGAGTTTATTGAAACACCGGTGCCGTTAATAACCGCAAGCGTTACTGCGGTCAAACTGGTTGTAGCGCCCGGGAAAAAATTGGACCCTGTTATTGTTACCGTAGCAAGTGAGCCAATCGCGCCCCCTTGCGGGTTAACACTTGTTATCACAGGCGCTGCCGCAACCACAGTAATATTCACCGCGTCAGTTGAAATACTGCCGTCAGTATTCGTAAGTTTAACACGCCAGTCACTCGCGGGCGCTCTATTTAGAAAATTAAAATTCGCGATCAGCGTGGAAGGGGGCAATATTGTAACTACTGTCCCGGGGATATTAATATCCTTCCCTGAAAGATTTGTCAGGTAAACCGTCGCGCTGGGACAGACCTGCGAACCGGATATTGTAACCTGCACAGTACCCGTATTACTGATTTGAGACGGTGAGGTGCTTGTAACTCCGGGAGGATCTACATTTATCGTGAAATTTGTCGCGGCAGTGGAATAGTCGCTGTCAACCCCTACGGAACTGGTCACCAGGATCTTCCAGATACCGGGGGAATGGATATTAAGCCCGACTTGAAAATCCGCCGTTATCTTATTGGTTGCTACTACAGTATTAGTGCCAATTATATCAACGTCCGCTGCATCCTGCCTGCGCAGTTTCGCGGTCGTTCCCGGGAAAAAGTTGGAGCCGTTAATAGTTATATTCAGAGTAGAAACCGCCGAAGCGTTCACGCTCGCGGGCGTAAAAGTTGAGATGGCCGGAGCGGGAGCGGTTATGGTAAAGCCGGTTGTCATAACCCCAAGCTTACCATCAACATTTGTCACGGCAATATTCCTGGCGCCGGGAGCCTGGCCGTCTATATTAAAAGTACAGGTCATAGTATCCGCAAGCGGGCTTGCAATAGTCAGGACCGTTCCATTTATTGTGGAAAAGCTCGCGCCTGTTAACTGGATCGCCGCCCCCGCCGCAAAATTACCCCCCGACACGGTTACGGTAACAACCGAAGTATTAAGAGCTGAGGTAGGCAGGATTCCGGACACGACCGGATTGTCAAGCATCTTAAATTCCACAGAAGGCTGTATATTGGGTAAAGAGATCCAGGAGACGCCCGTAGTTGTAGTGTTCGTCAGATTAATGTTATGTTCAGCACCGTTACTTAAGTTTTTATAAGAAACCGGCGTGGTTGTGGTTGTGGCATATATTCCCTGGGAAGCAGAAAGGCCGTAATAATGCGTAGCATCCCCGGTGCCGGTAATATCGGTCGTGGAAGTTCCCTGATACAGATACATGTAGTACTTTACCCCTGCGCTAAAAACTACGGGAGGATAATCAGGGGTATAATTTATTGAAAAAAACGCCCCGTTCTGCCAGTTTACCAAGGCCGCGTAGGATAATTGTTTACAAAAAACAACAGAACTGTCAGAGGCCTTGATCGCTTTTATAAAACATTCATTTGGGCAGTTCCGCGCCCCGCCGGTACCGCTTGCGGTTAATATCAGTCCAACGCCCTTTGTAACAAAATTCTTTGAGGGTGTAATTTCATATCCGGTGCGTTGAGCTCCATATACAGTAACCGGTGCTCCGGGATAAGGTGAGGCTCCCATAACATTCCCGGAAATAGTGCCATCACTATATTTAAGGACATAAGAAGGGATGGCCTGTTCGGGCATGGCCCAGCTTGTGGAAGGAGCCCAGCTTGTACCTTTCCATTGCAAAACCTGTTCATCATCACGGGTCGTAAGCGTGGTTGAGTTAAAATAATATTTTCTGGGGCCGCCTCTCACATACATAAAACACCAGCGATTGGAAGCGTCACCGGTGCCATTCAAAGTATACATAACGAGGTGATAAATATTTCCGGTCGTAAGCGTGACCGTGGGGGAAATTGTTACATTGCTCCAGCCGGATGCCGAGGGGGTCCAGGTTCCGGTAGCAATTGAAGTTCCGGAGGGTATTCCACTGCTGTCAGTTTGAATATCCATGACATATACAGGAAGATTTGTCCCGGCGGTAGAGCCGGTAAACATATGTACTTCCGTTAGCGCGGAAGAGGAATACGTTGCTTTAAATCTTACGGCTATTTTATTTGTTCCATAGACAAAATCTGTGTTCCCTGCTACGGCAATCCAGGCATAAGCATCTTTCCAGCCATACATGGTATCTGCTGCGGTTACATAAGCGCCAAGTAAACATGTAAAAAGCACGCAAATAGCGACTGCCTTTTTAAAAGCCATTAGCCTTCCTCCATCATTGCTGCTTGGAAGTATATTATATAGTATAATATCCCATAAATCGGCTCATTGTCAAGCCTCGAAAGCGAGGCTGATGTCACAGATGGGTAGTGAGATGGCACAGATAAAAACACAGATAAATAATTTCAGGGACAGGAGAAAACTTAATATTTCCGTCAGGTTATTATTAGTAATCAGGTATCAGTTATTAGTTATTGTTTCTTACCAGCCGATTTTTTTTAGTATCTCATGGGCTATGACTATATGCCCGTTTAGATAGGGATGCACCGGTTCCGGGCAGAAATTATCCGCCTGCCTGTATTTTAGTTGTTGCTGAAAGGCCTTATGAAGCTCAACATGGAGCGCGTTGTATTTTTTAGCAAGGCCTTTTACAACTTCCAGATAAGCAGGCAGGAGATTTAAGACCTCCGACCTGGAACTTCCGCTGTTAAAGTCCGTGCTCATATAGAAAGGGTCAATCAGGACTATTTTCGGATCAATCTTGGCCCTGGTTTCTTTAAGCAATTTATCATAAATTTGTCTGAATTTTTCCGGCGGGACCGGGACCATATCCATTCTTAAGGTCCTGTGCAGGTCGTTTATTCCGATTTTGACAAAAAGCCAGTCAGGCCTCAACTTTGTCATATCATCATACCACCTGGCTTCCAGGTCTATAACGGTATTGCCGCTGATACCTTTGTTGAAAAATTCTATTTTCCTTTCAGGGTATTTTGCGGTGACCAGATCGATAAGGAGCTTGACATACCCCCCTCCAAAAGGAAACTGCGCTTCCCTTCTTCCGCAATCCGTGATACTATCCCCGATGAAAATAACTTTTTGACCTGACTTTATCTGCAGCATAATGCCTCCTTTTTGTTTTTTTAACGTAACAAGCGCGTTTGTAAAATCCATAACGTCTTAGCCGGCAAACCTCTTCTTTCCATTTTAAACGCAGGGTAGGTATGCGGAGAATCCGTACAAAGAAGTACTATGTAAATAAAACAGTACCTATCTTTGTAAGAAAAGTTTTTAAAACATTAAGCTTTGTTGATAATATGAACGCGGCAGACAGGATAAATGCGAAGTTGTCCAAATACATTTAATTTTCCTTACGTCATTTCAAAAACGCTGCAAAATTTTGAGTTTTTATTAAATTTCACCTTTGAAAAAAGATATTATGACTTTTTACAGCTCCAAAAAATCTTCCGGTTTTATTTCGACATCGTTTAAAATACTTCTTAAAAGCCCCCTACCAAGATCTTCACCCCTATGCATTGGGACCACAGTACTCCGGCCATCCGGATGCCTCCAGAATGTATGACTTCCTTTTTGCCGAATATATTCAAATCCCGCTTTCTTAAGTTTTCTACAAACCTCACGTCCGGGAAGTGAAATAAGCCTTGTCATGCTTTAACTTCAATACGCTGAACACCTACAAATTCCGATATATCAATTCTCGTCTTATCATGTTTTTTAACTTCAAGACATAACTGAATAGCTTCCTTTATCCTCTTCATAAGCTCTTGCATATTTTTCGCCTGAGAATGACATCCTGGAAGATCCGGTACTTTTGCGACATACATATTGTCTTCATCTTTTTCTATCAAAACAGATAACTTATACATTTTCATACACTACCTCCGGCTACTGACTCTTGATTTTATCACAATATTTCTGCTTTGTAAATAGACCCATTTCAGGATGCCGTTACAAGAGTTTCCCCATTTTCTTGTCATCCTGCCTGTCCACCTGTGAAGGAAGCGTTATTATGCGAAAAATCTCTGTTCTTTAATAAAAAGCAAGGATACTTCGCCAAAGAACTTCCTTCAACGATTTTAGACGTTATAGACATTATGGACTTTACTAACCTTATGGACAATCGTTTCATTTTATCACCTTCACTCCTTTTGGCGCGGTTATCTTTAGCTTGATTATTTTTCCATTCTTTGCCTGCCAGGAAACTTTGATATTTCCCCGGGGGGTCGGGACCTCTCCTTTTGCCCGGTCAAGCTCAAAACATTTGGGACGGACCGTTACTTTTGAAAATCCGGAAGTACCGTCTTCGACCGGTTTCACACCGAGGATCTCCCTGGAAAATATTGCGGCCGGGTAGCCCGACCAGCCGTGGCACCGGCTGGCAGACTCTCTTGTAAAATCCTCCCAGAAAGAGGTGGCGCCTTTATCCAGCATATATTTGTACCTTTCCTTAATTTGTGCCAGGACAAAATCCGCCTGCCCGTACCGTAAAAGCGCGTTATATATATAGTACTTATGGCTCGGTGACGCCTCCAGAGGAAGCTTACCTTCCATTATTTTTCCCAGAACCATTTTTGCGGCCTTTCCTTTCAGCACCTCAAAAGCCGCCCCCGCTCCGTTGGAGATCTCCGAACAGGCATTCTTGCCGTCGCCGTAGAGAGTATCATTTAGCATCCCCTTTTCTTTATTCCAGAAATGCTTTAGCGTTTTGACGCGGGTCTTTTTCGCGAGCCCCCGCAGTTTTACGGCTTCTTTTTTGTCACCGGTGAGAGCATATATTTTTGCCATCGTATCCAGAAAGTAGCAGAACTTCGCGTTCATCGCGGAGAAGGAATATTGCAGGCCCATGCCATAAACCGAGGAGAATTTATTATCCACCCACTGCTGGGTCCTGGGCGCGTGGTTCCAAAATACTCCATCTTTATTTATCCTGCTCACCAGCCATTGCACGCAGAGTTTAAGTTTGGGGAGCATTTCGAAAAGCAGCGTTTTATCGCCGGAATGCACGAAATAGTCCCAGAGGGCGCAGGCCCATTCAAAAGTTTGAAAAGGGAATTCTTCGTTGAGGGTCATGCAGACCCAGACCCTGCCCCGCGTATCCTGCAAAAACCCCTGCTGTCTCAGAACGCTTCTTGCGTATTTGTAGTCACAATCCGCGTAATAGCCTGTCATAAGTATCCTTGCCGAATCCTCAATCCAGGGGCGTTTCTCCCTCCACGGGCAGTCCATCGGAGTATCCCGCATACAAAGGTTAGCTGAATAAGCGGCAACCTCATAGATACGGTTTAAAAGAGGGTCAGAGCATTCAAACTTCCCTTTTCTTGAAAAGGGATATTCTATATAGTCAACATGAATGCTCTTAATTTTTAAACCCCGGGAAACATTCCTGAAAGTTACCTGCAGGTACCTGAACCCCTTCCATTCAAGGGTCTTGACCGTTTCCTCCGTGTCCGCAAGCGTGAAGCGGTCGGTATAATGGACTTCAGATTTTACCGGATCTATCCTTCCGGCGGTCAAGTGCTCGGCACAGCCGAGGTCAACTACCGTACCTGCCGCGCCTTTTAACCTAACTACGGGGTAACCCGTCACCTCTTTTCCAAAATCCAGGATTAAGGCATACGAGCTGCCCGGAGAAAGTTTTGGCAGGTTAACCGGTTTTCCTTTCAGCAGGCCTTCAACATTCAGGGCACAGTCCTCTATTTCTTCCGCTGCCATCTGTTTGGCCGCATTAAAATGAGCAATGTCTTTTGCAGGAAGTTTTATACCGGAGAGTTCCAGCGCGAACGGTTTTTTAAGCGGGAAAACGGTAAAATGCAGAAGAAAAACAGTGAACTGCGGAAAATTATTATGCTTTCCGGAAGCAGGGTCCTCCCGGAATTTCAGTTTTAAAATATTTTTTCCGGCCTTAAGTTGAAAGTCCGCGCTTTGAAAATTATTCCGGGAAGTACAATCAATAAAACCGCCGCCGTTCAAAGCATAGCAGCATTTCTTGGAGGTTTCCACCAGCAGCCGGGAGCTCTGCCTGCGTTTTGAGCCGATAACGGCCCGCAATAAAAACTCTTTTGCCGCTGTTTTTGCATAGGCATAGAAAACCGGATAATTTTCCAGGCCTTCAGGGATAAGATCAGTAACCAGCCCCGTCCTGATCAGCTTTACCGGAAGCAGGGGGGTATGTTTAAGCTGCGCGATACTCCTTTCTTCCGGGTCACCCCACTCGCCGTAGGGAGCTTTTCTGAGTTCAGCACTTGCCTGCCAGCAGGCATCATCAAAGCCCGGAGTATTCCAGCCCCGGATACGTTTTCTGAAATCCCTTACTTCTATATACTCAAGATTCAGCCAGAAGGACCTTCTGGACACATCCTGTTTCCACTCCACGGCTTTCTCGCATTTCCAGGAATTATCGGTCACCACGACCTGAGTTCCATTTATTGTCAATTGAGCCATTAACGCCGCCTGTTTCGGGACCGACCAGCCGGAAGGGATGCCGTAGTAATTAACCAGCACTGCAAGAGTATTTTTTCCTTTCCTAAGGTAGTTCGCGACATCCAGATCATCATAGATCTGCTGTTCGGGGTAGGATACAGAGGTCCCTTTATGGACAAATTTTCCGTTTATATAGAGTTCGTACCAGCTCTCGGCCGTGATAAGAATACGGGCTTTTTTTACCGCGGCGCCTGTTTCAAAAGTTTTCCTGAAATAGACGAATTCATTGGGTATCCCGACCAAACTTTTCCAGATCCATTTTGCTTTCCAGACAACTTCCGGCATTAAAACCTCCTTGAAGAATGTAAGATACTGTCAAACTTCTCTTAGTAAATCTCTGCTTACATCTACTTTTACAAGCACTTTTTTGGATTTAGATTGCCTATCCAGTCTTTTTCTTGTCATGTTGAGCCATTTTTCTCTTGGCGAAACATCCCTGCTTTTCAGACTTAAAATACAGAAATCCTTCGTCAAAAGAGACTTCCTCCACAGGCGGACAGGCAGGATGACAAAGCTATTCAGAAACTACTTCTACTATAACAAGTTTCTTTTTAACTGCCTTTTCTCCATAGCTTTCATTTACTGTTTGACACTACCGAATATAAAAAACGTTAGCCGTGAAAATAAACACCTCCCACCACAAAGCGTTGGTGGGTCACGACCCGCCACAAAGATTTGGTGGGTCGAACAGGAGATCCCCGATAAGAACACTCAGGGATTACAGAAAAAATGTTTATTTTTCAGTCACTTTGAATCTTGTATTGTATAGATATTGACTCCATAGCCCGCGAAGGTGTCTTCAAAATATCCTTCTTCGGAACTGAGTTCCCTGTTTTCGTTTGCAGTTATTTTGGTATTTTTTTTCAGGCCGGAAACAGCGAACCTGACTTTTTCCCCGTTATTTTTCATATTAACGGCAAAAATATAGCTCTTGCCCTCAAATTCTTTTACCATAATATCCACCTGCCCGCCGTTTTGTTCTTTTTTCTCAACCTTACCGGCAACCTCCGCCGCACAAAGCACGGGGGTAAGTTTTGTTATAAGTTCATTGTTGGTTTTCATCGCCTTTTTAATTTCCGCAGTCGAAGAATCCCATCTCCAGGGGCCCCAGGAGACCGTAAAATAACCTATGGCCCCGGCTCCGTGGACCAGCGCCTGCCAGACCATATTCGTAAATTCAAAATCCTTCGCGCCGTCCGGATGCCCGAGCTCTTTTAATTTTTCCCGGGAAATATTCGGTAAAATAGACGTGGCCTCAACAAAAGCCACGATAGGTTTGCTGTTATTGCTGTAGCCCTTTATCAAGTCCACGGATTCCGCGGTCCTCGGGATCCATTCCGGCCTGCCCCAGGTGGTTATAGGATAAAAAGAAAAACCCAGTATATCCGTGTTCTCTGAATATTTTGCGTAGTTAGAGCGGTCGAACTTTTCAATTCCCTGCAAAAAACCAAAATTCGCGAAATAGGCAAAAGTCTTGTTGTCAGGGTCTTCTTTTTTTATCTTATCGCATCTTTCCTTCCATTGTTCGGGAGGTATTATGTTTTCCCTGCCGTGGTCCGGTGAGCCGGCGAGCCAAAAGAGAAGCGCCGGGTGGCCCTTCAAGTCACTGGTTTTATCTTTATATTCAAGGATACCGTGCATGCCCTGTTCCCCCAGCCCGTCAAGAAAATCCTTTGCCGTGGGGTCTCCGGACCAGACCAGCGTATTCACTCCAAGGTCCTTCCAGTAAGAGATCATCTTGGGCGGCTGGACCCAGACCAGGAGCGGAATAAAAGGTTTTCCCTCCAGCAAAAACTCTCTATTTTTACCTATTTGAACCTTTGCCGCCGCGAACTGCAACAGGGCAAGCGATAAAAAAAACACGCACAATAATCTATTTTTCATTTATTCTCCTCTAATAAAATATTTTCTGCTGTCTTTTAATTTCCCATTCCTCTCGCATGTCATTGCGAGGAATCGACCGATAGGGAGGGTTTATGACGAAGCAAACCAGTAAGGACTTTTTTCGATATTATTTTCTCTTTAGTTTGCTTCGTCATCTAATCACGGCTATCGCCGTATTCCTCGCAATGACAGAAAAACTGTCAGCTATATTTGTCATCTAATCACGGCATATTTTGCAATCCTTCATAGCCAGCTTTCAGGCTATTGAAGGAAATAAATATTATTTCTTATCAAAACTAGCTTTGCTTATTTTGCAATACTTCGCTGTCAAATATTATTCTTTCTTCTCAACATATTTCAGGAACCACTCGTCCTCGGGGTGCCCGTATTGCACTGCCCCGATATCCGGCCGTTTCCCGCCGGGTGAAGTTATTGACGGATCCCCGGCGCCTATTGCGGGGCTGTCCTTCTGCAGCCGGTAGTCACCGTTCTTTGGATCAACAAACTTCGGATCTGCTCCAAATATAGCGTGCAGGTCAAAAACAGCAGATTTTGGGGGATACTTAAAATCATAGTTATGAAGATTATAATCCCAAACAGACCCTGGCAGGCTCGTGGGTTCCGAAAACACGGCGCCCGAACGCTCGCCTTTTTCTTTTTCCCTTCTGTTATTATAGAAAATATTATTCAAAACAACAGCGTGATGGGAACTTTCCCCGAAAGTCATGGGGCCATAGTACGATTCCGCGACAACATTGTTAATAAAAGTGAAATTGTCGCTGTTGCTTCTTATCTGGATCGCGCAGGCACGGGCACGCCTGAAGATGTTCCCTTTAAAGGTAATATGCTGGACCATATTCTCTCCCAATTTACTCTCGTGTTTGTCCTCGCACATGAACATCTGGCCTATATTATCGCAATAATTATTTTCTACCAGGATATTTGAGGCAAACAATACATACGGCGGGGCCCGCCAGGTTGAAAAGGTCTGAAAAGCATCAAGATGCGGGCCGCTTTTTGGATACTGTTCTTCATCCAAAAAATCATGGATATAATTATGCCGGATGATATGCCCGGTACCAAAGAACCGTACCGCGTCTTCCCCTCCCACATTTTCCCCGGTTTTGGTGTTGCAATTGGTCCCGTGCGACATTTCATTCCCTTCAACCACCCAGTCCAGGCCCATTATATTAATAGAGGTTCCCGCGCAGCGGAAGAGGGTATTGTCTTTGAGCAATATTTTTTTATTCTCCATACTGAACGAGATTATTCCCCCGGACTGGCCTGCCGGAGGATTAAGGTCATGTAAAAAATTACCGGCTATTTCAATTGCTTCGGCTTTTTCCAGAAAAACCCCGCCTCTTTTGGGAACTCCGGTTATTTCAAAATTTTCTATCCTGACAAAACCCGCACCGGCAATATCAAAACCCTTTGTAACGGCATTGAGAACCGGATTACCCGGAAAAGCAGAAGGCTTAAGGGGATCAAACTGTTTGTTCCGGTCAACGTGGGAAAGGTTTGGAATGCTGCTGCCTTTTAAAGTAATAAGCTGCCCCGGTTTGCCGCTTTTTTTTACGGTAACTCTTTCATAATTTCCCGGCATTACAATTACGGTATCCCCGGGCCCGGCCGCGTCCAAACCGTGCTGGATAGATACCCAGGGCAGGGCCTTTGTACCGGGATTTGTTTCTTTCGCTGCCGGATCAGCGCTGTTTACATAGAAAGTTGCAGCGCTTACCTGCAGGGCAGAAACCAGGATAAAAACCAGGCAAAATTTCTTTTTCATGCAATTGACCCTTTTTTTACTTTTTATCGCTTTCAACTTCAACCAGCCAGAAACTGTCAATATAGGCCGGGAGCTGCAGCTCTTCGCCTTTTTCATTTTTTGTCTTAAAATTGTCCGGTTTTGTTAGAGCCGCGAACAAAGAACCGCCATTTTCATCGGGGGACCAGGTACCCATATCGGCGACGTGCCATTTACCATCCATTAACTTAGCGTCAATTTCCGCGCCGCAAGTGCGGTTTTTTCCGGCCGTATATATTGCGACGGTAAACGACTTGCCGGCAGCGCCGGGAGCCGCCTGGCCTTTATAGCGGAAGTAGCCCTTATATTTTTTTCCGGGAGTGAAATCTTTGGGAGCGATCAAGGCATTGGTTATGGCCCAGCCGGGGATCGTCACTTTCTGCGCCCAGCCGGAAAGTGCCCCGTCCGCCTTGAACAGGGATTTAGATTTCTGGTCAAACTGCGCGGAATATAGGAAAAGATATTTTTTTGGGTCTATTTTTTTCAATTCTTCAGGGAGTCCCGCAGCGGGGTCCGTTTCTATAAGCTTCAGGTAGTCCAGAGCCCAATCATACAAAGGCTGGGCTTTGTCCCCTTCTCTGATTGCGGAAATACCGTTCTCCCTGCCGGTCCGGACAAACTGTTCGACGGTCTCCTTAAAGGACATTTCCGGATTGAGCTTTTTCGCCGCGTCCCAGTAGACGTAGGGCCGCATCAGGAACATAAGCTGCACAGAAAAATGGGCAACCTGCACCCTTCTTAATATATCCGGCTCAGCTTTAGCAAGTTTTTCCGCCTGCCGGAACTTTTGTTCTGCCGCGCTGATAATTTCCGGTGTCAGATGAGGCGCGCTTAAAAAAGTCCGGTGGGTGGACCAGATAGGCAGATGTTCTTTTATTACTTTGTCTTCGAGCATATTAATATATTCCCAGATGAGCGGCCCCGCTTTTGAGCCGTAATACCCCAGGCAAAACTCCTTTACTAGTTCCCGGCCGTCCAGGTCCGGCTCCCACATCGCTTTTGCTTCCAGCCACATGCAGAGTTTTGAAAACTGGCCGTTATCCATAGTATGGCTGCCCTGTTCAAATATTCCCCGGATATTTTTTGAAACAAGCCACTTGATATTCGGCTGAATTACAAAAAAATTGGGCCAGGGCATAACGTAATTCACAAAATTTGTGGTATAGCCCCAGACATAGAACTTTTTGCAGAGCTTGGACCAGTCTTCGACATCTTTTTTATAATCACTATTTTCCTTGGGAAAACCTTCTTCAAGGGGCTGCGCGTAATTGCATCTTATCGGCGGGATCGTGATCATCACATTATCTTCGCATTTTATGCCTACCGGCGCGGCCTGGCTCCAGGAATAGGCGTTTGTATTAAGCCAGACCTCCGGATATTTTTCTTTGACGATCCGCGCGACGCCATTAATAAAATAGACGACCAGAGCCGAACTGTTAACGTGTTTTTTTACCAGCGCCGCGCAGGTTTCGCACTGGCAGATCATGGAATCATCTTCCTGTCCGAGGGTAATAAGTTTCCAGCCGGGATGCTGGTCCAAGACGGCAAGGGCATTTTTTGCGGCGAGCTTAATGGCTTCTTCATTGGTCCAGCAGGGCTGATTGGCCAGCCGCTTGCCTTTTATCAGGCAGTAATATTCAGGATGTGTTTCGAAATAGACATCTTTGGGAAGGTATTTAGTGACCCCGTGAGCTATCGCCCGGTCCATGGCTATAGGGGCCAGCTCATCCGGCATCTCGTGATAACTTGCGTGTATCCGGTTCCTGGCGCACCACTGCCTTCCTTCATACCATTTTGAAGAAGAGTCCGGGTCCTCTTTCCGGCCCAGCCAGAGATCTCCGTAAAGCAGGTCGCGGTATTCAAGAACAGGTATCTTTTCCAGGTCAACGGCCGGGAAGACAAGTTTAGCCAGCTGCGGGATCGTGCTTTCTCCGGGAGCCCACCACCTGCAGCCCATTTTTTCCAGCAGTTCGTAGACCCCGTACATCGTGCCTCTTACTCTTCCGCCCGCAATAATAACACGGTCCTTTATTTTTTTTAAAACAAAGCCGTCTGTACCGAGTTTCTTAGCGTCAATATTGACCCCCAGAGCTTTGACGGCAGCGCTGTCACCGATCAAGATCGCCTTTTCGGGGATAGTTTTTTCTTCGCCTGTAACAGCGAACTCCAGTCCCGTCATTTTGTTCAGATGTTCCGCAAGGTCTTTTGCGGCCCATTTTTCGCTTATGGAGGCCTCTTTAGAAAGCACTATCACATAAGGAGCAGGGACAGCACTGTTTTCCGCATAGCCCAGGGAACACAAACAAACCAAAAGTGAAAAGACCAAAGCCCTCTTTTTCATTTTGCTTTTCCCCCGCCGATAATATTACTTAGTTTTCCCGGAGTCATCCACAATAGCCGCGTCCGGGTGGCCCGAGATCCTGTTTTTTACCAGCGTTACCCGGGCAACACCCGGAGCCAGATAGAACGCGTTCCTCTGATATTTTTTCCCTTTTTTTCTGGTCTCTCTAATAATGTTATTTTCAAACACCAGATCATGGGTGCTCCCGTTTATATAGACCCCGCAGCTTATCAACTCGCGCCTGGGCAGCGCGGCAAGAAATTCCTGCGGTATTTTTTCTTCCGGGGTGCCGTTATTTTCGATCAGATTATTCCGGAAGATATTCCGGTGCGCCCCGTTGGCCTCGGTTTTATGCCGGAAAGCAACCCCGTGTTTAGCGTTGCCATAGATATGATTATTTTCAAAAACATTATCGGTGTCTTTATGCCCTATGGAAATTCCGTTCCGGTACTGCTCCACACCGTTAAAAAAGATCTTGTTCCCTGACATTACGCTTTCTCTAACGCCCCAGCAAATATACAGCCCATCCGAATAATTATGATGAATAATATTTCCGAGCCCCTGGGACCACGGGCTGTGCCCGCCAAAATGAATTCCATACATCGTATTATACGCGGTTTCACATTTTTCCACCGTAATATGCTCGCAGGTGCTCACACAAATCCCGTCCCCCAGGCTGTGTACCACTTTAATGTTTTTTATCAGGCAATTTTTACTTTTTGTAAAATAGACCGCAGCGATCCGCAGGCCTTTTAATTCCTCAAACTCTTTTGCTTCCTCGCCCATATCCACCACCAGGTCCTCTACCGAAGTATTTTCCAAGGCCTCAGCATAGAGCAGCCAGAAATAGGTTACAACAAAGCCCCCGTTTTCGGCGCAGAAATCATTTGCCAGAAAATTATCAATATAGAGCTTCCCGCCGGCTATTTTTGTAACGGTAAGCGGCAATCTGACCATATTTGTCACTATGCTGTTGTCTTTTAAAAAAAGGCCCATCCCTTCGGAAAAACCCCGGGTGCTTTCCGGAGTAATTTCTTTCTGGCCGTAATCGGCATCCACTTTAAGACGGCTTAAGACCGGAACGGTCTTCTTTAGAATTGTTTTCTTCCCGGAGCCCGCCAGCCTGATATTTGACTTCAAAAAAATGGAATTATTTACCGCATACTTTCCCGGCAGGATCCTGACCGTACCCCCGCCGCGGACAGACAGCGCGTCAATGGCGAGCTGAATAGCCCTGCCGTCGCTCCCGGTTATGTCGGCATTTTTCGGGCCCACTGTGATCTCATTTATTTTTTTAGCAGGCATTTTGTTCTCCTTTTCCTCTGTCATCCCCGCGAACGCGGGGATCCAGTGTCTTTGCAATTTTCGTTTTTAATACACTAAAGACGCTGGATCCCCGGTCAAGCCGGGGATGACAAAAATAATTTCCTATGAAATATTTTTGTCACTTCCAGGTCATGGCTGCAGGCAAAGCCTTTTCTTTGTCATCCCTTCCGGGCAGGTTATCACGGTATTTCACCCAAAGATCTTTAACCAGAGGGGCCAAGTTTCCGGCAACCGTCCCGCCTTTTGCGGTTCTTGCCATCTGCGCTTTTGCGGCTTCAAGTTCTTTTTTTTCTTTCTCGTCCTTCGCCGCAGCGAGTTTCTTATCCACATTCTGGTTTATCGCCCCCCAAAACGGGGTATCATCCTCGGTCATCCACCTGTCCACATAGGCAAAAAAGGCGTCATGGTCCCAGTACCTTTCGGCATGCATCAGGCGGGCAGCCAGAGCTTCGGCCACCCAGGTCCCGCTGTTACTGCTCCTTCTGGAACCTTCACTGCCCTGCGACCACGGGGTAGGCCATTCGGCAGGAGGAAAAAGTTCCACCGGGCCGTACGCGTCCATGCTTTTCCTCGGTTGGTGCGACCCGTTAAGGAATTCCCCTTTATGATAGCCGTAATGCCCCGTCCAGATAACCTTTGCCCCGGTCCAGCCTTTTTCATATTTTTTACCCATAAATTCCACGGGGCAAAAAACTGTCTGGTCATCCTCCTGAAAAAGCGCGTCAGGAAAGGACCTGGAAACGGCATACATATCTTTTTCATCAAGCATCAGCCCGGCAAATGTTAGCAGCCATTTCCGGCCGGAACCCACGCCGCCTTCACCGGCCCAGGAGAGCCCGCCGCGGACCAAACCCAGATAATCAATGCCTATCTGCACCATATTTATAAGGAGAGTTTCTTTCTCCTCCGGCGGGTAATTAAGCAAAAGCAGGAGGCTTGCCTGGCCGCCCTGCACGGAAACATCCGCGCCAAAAAAAGCCTTTCTGGGCATGGCGCGGCCAAAACCGACGGTATCCAGCCAGACACCTTTAAAATAATCGTTAACCTCCGCCGGCTTCACCTTGGACGCGGTTTCCGGCAGAGGAAGCTTAAGCAGCAGTTCCCGGCGCAGGTCTCTTGCCAGGTATATTTTTGAAAGGGAAGTTTTACAGTAGGAAGGCCTGAAAGCGTCTGCCGGCTGGGGTTCCGCCAGGCAGGTCAAAACAGCGAGAGCTTTTATGCAAAACCCTCCCTCCATAGGTTCATTACTGATGCTTGAAAAAAGAGAGTCGCCTGGTTTCATCGCTACGGGCAGCTTGGTAAACTGATCCCAGTCATAGGCCGCCATATCCATGCGGCTGTCAAAGCCGGACCTTACGGTGCGTTTTGTTATTTTATTAGGTGGAACAACCGCGGGTAGGTTCAGCGTTGAACCGTTCCTGGCAAATTTCCCCTTAAAAAGGCTTTCTTTAATAGACCTGTCATCAACGGGATTTTTTACTTCTTCGCCAAAAAGCGGTTTGGGATCTATCATGACGACCGTGACCGGCCCTATTACATAGAAGTCCCCGTTAATAAACTGCCCTACACGGGCGGGTTTTTCAAAGGTCCAGGTAATGCCGTTTTGGGTAACTTTATCCCTAAGCGGTAAACTCTCCGCCTTAGGCGCCGCCGGCGCGTTAATCTTTGTATAGACCACCGCCCCCTGAGCCCCATAAGCAAGAACTGCAAGCATTCCGGAAATCAAAACCGTTCTAAAAAACTTTTTCATAAAATTACGCTCTCCCCTTAATTAAAATGATTCCACCTTGCCGGATGTACGGATGGTCAGATGAAGAGAAGTGTAGCAAAAATATTTATATCATCCGTTCTTCCGCTCTTCCGTCCTTCTGTTCCTCCGTCCTTACTTCCAGGTCGCTGCTGCCGGAGGTATTTTTTCCTGGCCGGGGCCGGTAGGCAGGTTATCCCGGTACTTCACCCAAAGTTCCTTGACCACGGCAGCCATTCCGCCGCTGCCGGTCACCGTCCCGGATCTGTTGGCGGCGGCGATCTTGGCTTTGGCAGCTTCAAGAAGCTTTTTTTCTTTCTCATCTTTCGCGGCGGCAAGCTTTGTCTCCGCGTTCTTCATCATTTCCCCCAAAAATGGAGTATCATCTTCCGTCATCCACCTGTCTACATAGGCAAAAAACGCGTCATGATCCCAATTTTTTTCAACGTGCAGCAGATGCGCTGCCAGCGCTTCGGCCACCCAGGCGCCGCTGGTAGTTCCTCTGCGGTAACCCTCACTGCCTTCCGACCACGGGGTAGGCCAATCCGCAGGATGAAAAAGTTCGACCGGGCCGTAGTGATCCAATTCTTTTTTCTTGGGGAACTCGCCTTTATAGTAGCCATAATGCCCGGCCCAGATAACCTTGGCCCCCGTCCAGCCTTTTTCATATTTTTTACCCATAAATTCCACGGGACAAAAGACCGTCTGTTCATCTTCATGAAACCGGCCTTCAGGAAAAGACCTGGTAAGAGAATGCATATCCTTGTCATCAAGCATGAGTCCTGCGAACATTATCAGCCATTTTCTGCCGGCATTTCCGCCGCCTTCACCGTGCCATTCGGTTCCGCCGCGCAGTAAACCAAAAAGGTCTATACCTACCTGTACCATATTCAGGAGCAAAGGTTCTTTCTCTTCCGGCTTGTAGTTAAGCAGCAGCAGCAAACTTGCTCCGCCGCCCTGTTCCGCTATCTGCGGCCCGTAAAAGGATTTTCTCGGCATAGCCCGGCCATAGCCGACGGTATCGACCCAGATCCCTTTAAAATAATCGTTAAGATCCGCCGGTTTTAGCTTTGCGGCAGACTCCGGCACGGGAAGTTTAAGAAAAAGGTCACGTCTGAGATCTCTCGCCAGATATATTTTCGAGGCGGCTGTTTTGCAATAAGAAGGCCTGAAAGCGTCTGCCGGCTGGGGTTCCGCCAGGCAGGTCAAGACCGCCAGGGCTTTTATCGAAAAACCCCTGTCCAGCGGTTCGTTACTGATACTTGAAATAAGTGAATCGCCGGCCTTCATATTAACAGGCAGTTTCGCGAACTGTTCCCAGTCATAAGCATCCATGTCCATACGGCTGTCAAAACCCGAGCGATGGGTCCTTTTAGTTATTTTATTCGGCTCTACAACTGCGGGGAGATTAAGTGTTGAACCGTTTCTCGCAAGTTTTCCCTTATAATGGCTCTCTTTAATAGAACCCTGATCTACGGGAGTTTTGACTTCGTCGCCAAAAAGCGGTTTGGGGTCTATGAGCGTAACCGTCACGGGGCCTAGCACATAATAATCCCCGTTTATAAACTGTCCGACACGGGCGGGTTTTTCGAAGGTCCAGGTAATACCGTTCTGGGTAACTTTGTCTTTAAGCGGCAGGCTTTCAAGTTTCGGTGTAACCGGAGCGTTTACTTTTGTATATATTGTAACTTCTCCGGGAAAAAAACAGGCCGGAATAACGCCAAGAATTAAGACAGACAAAAATACTTTCCTCATGCAACCTCCCTTAACGGCTGCCCGGAATAACGGGCAGAATTAATTTAGACGGATATTTTTTTGAATGATAAACGGCCTGTTTTGCTTTAATAAAAGCAGTTTCCCGGGCGGCATTTCCCCCGGTATTCGGATTTCTGAAATATTCCGGGAAGCTGCTGCTTGTTACCTCCAGCCTTATCCTGTGCCCGGGAAGAAAAACATTTGAAGTCGGGTCCATTTCCAGTTCCAGTTTATACATCTTACCCGGTTCCAGCATTACTTCCTTATCCAGCCCTTCCCTGAACCTGGTCCTGAGGATCCCTGCGCAAAGGACAATTGACTTTCCTCCGGGATGAACATCGCAGAGCCGGGCCACAAAATCAGTGTCGAGCGCGGAAGAGGAGATATATAATTCGGTTTTAATAAAACCCGTAACTTCAACCGGTTTTTTCAATATTTCCGTGGAAAATACCAGGACATCCTTCCTTCTTTCCATGGGTGTTTGATCAAAGGGCCCCGGAGGCAGGTTGGGAAGCAGAGTGGCTCCTCCGATAGTCATTACGGGATCCAGGGGATCATAGGTATACCGGTCCGCTTCCCCGGGGCTGTCCATTTTAAAACCAAGCCGCCCGTCGCCGTCCTTGCCGTTGGCACCCTTTCTGCTCCCGAGATAATAAGAGGTATATTCCGTACGCTTTAACGGCCAGTCGCCTTCCTCTCTCCATTTATTTATCCCCATAACAAAGATCTTTACAGGCGGTTCTTTGTCAATACCGTTCTTGATCCCTTTAACAAAACGGTCCAGCCACCTTTTTTTCTCCCTTTCTATATCCACCAGCGCTTCTTTACCGAAATCAAGTTCCCCCAAAACACCCGGGCCGCCAAGGCCGTGGGCCCAGGGCCCCATCAATAATTTCACTTTTTTATTTTTCATGGCTTTTTTAAGGCCGCAGAAGTTTTTTATGGTGCCATCACAGGCGTAATCGTACCAGCCGCCCATTAAATAAGTATGGGTATTAAATTTGTCATAAAAAGCTTCGGTACTTATTTTTTTCCAGAATTCATCATAGCGCTGGTGCCGGAGCCATTCATGAAAAAAAGGAGTTTCAAACCCCGCCGCGGTATCCATCTTTTCCAGAGGAATAGTATTGAAGATCTTTTTCCAGTCGGCCAAGGGCTGGGGCTTATCCGTCCTGCCCGTGTTTCCCAAAGCCCAGGAGAGAATTAGAAGTGAAAAAACCCCGTTTTTATACATAATACCCTTGAAAGCATCATGAGCCATTACCGAGGGTGTGATAGCGAGCAAGGCAGGCGGCGCCATTTTTCCAGCTTCAAGCTGGGTGAACCCGAGATACGAAGCCCCGCTCATTCCGATCTTCCCGTTACACCAGGGCTGGCGGGCGAGCCATTCTACGGAGTCATAGCCGTCCCCGGACTCATCAAACGGTTTAAAAGTCCCTTCTGAATCATATTTGCCGCGCACATCCTGGGAAACATACGCATAGCCGCTCTCCAGGTAAAGTTTTAAAAGGGCCTCGTTTTCCGGAGTCACGGCGATATTGTTATTGTAGGGATTTCTTACCAGAATAGCCGGGAAAGGGCCTCCGGAATCCGGCATTCTGATATCCGTAGAGAGGGAAACTCCGTCACGCATTTTTACCATAACGTTGATCAACTGCTTCACAATATTACCCCCATCTTAAAAATTAGCTGACAGCAAAATTGGCCTATTTTGTTTCTTATTTATCTTTATGGTTTCCCTTATCTATTCTCAATTTTCTATTGTCTATTCTCTAACACGTAAATGTGTACGGCGTGTTCCGTAAAATTATCGGAGAATTTGCCGTCTTCCACTTTTGACACGCTCCTGTTCTCCTCATCCACATCTATCTTCGCGGTTTTCTTCATGCCCTGCACGGAGAATTCCGCGTCTATTACCGCTCTCTTCATATTTACGGCAATAATATAGGTTTTACCCTGATATTCTTTTACCAGCACCTCTATATCTTTGTTATTGGAAGCAACTTTGCCCTTCACGTCCGGAGAATAAATTACAGGCGTCAGGCGGGTTAATTGCATATTAATTTTCTTCATCTCCGCTTTATTTCCGGCGGTAACACCGAGCTGGCTGTAGTATTTATCTTTTTTTCCGTCCCATCTCTTATTCGCTTTGGGGCTACCGACATTTTCCGGAGCTATCCAGCTATGGGTCCACCAGATTAAGCCTTTTGCACCTCTTACTATCGCCATATAGACTTCACATCTTATTTCGTAGGCAAAGGGCTCTCTTGTTTTAGACGGGGTTATCCATTTACTCCCGGCGCAGGCTTCTATCGCGGGCATGACCGGCCCTTTGTCTTCTATTATGTTCCTGAGTTTTGAAACGCTGTCAGCGACATACCAAAGGCACTCAGGCCTGTTGTATTGATACAGGGGATAGACATCAAAAGAAAAAATATCCGCGGCTTTTGCGTAGCCCTTATAAAAAGAACGGTCTTTGAACCCTATCGAACTTTCCGCCAGTACCTCATTGAAACCCGCGGTCAAGCCGATCTCAACAAGATGCCCCGGGTCTTTTGTTTTGATCTTATTATGGTCTTCAACTGACTGTGCTACGGGAATTCTCGGCTGGCCTGTTTTCTTATCCAGCATATCCGGCTCATCGGAATGATTCCACCATAACACGGCCGGATGGTCCTTGACGGCTTCGCTAAAATCCATAATACCGTAGACGCCTTTGGAGGCGCAAAGATCAAAATATTCTTTCGGATTTTTTACAAAGTTTATACTGGTTGAAAAAGTATTCACGCCCAGGGAGATATTTTCGTCAAACAATTTTTCGTCCTGAGCCCACTGGACAATGGGAAAGAACAGCTTGCCGTTAACTATTATTTCATTATTTCTGCCGAGTTCTACTTTCGCGGCAAAACTGAAAGAACCTAAAAGCAGTACGAGGAGTACCGGACAAATCCGCAGCTTTCTCATAATATTGCCTCCTTTACTTTTCCAGCACCAGCTCGCCGCAGGACTGGGGATCTTTCCAGCCGGTCCAGTAAAGATTCACCGGCCATTCCATTCTTTTTTCCCGCCTCCAGCCCCAGCTGCCCGAAGATAGCGCCACTTTATCAAATTTCTTTTTATCCATATCCATATCGGTCAGTGAAAGGCGCATCCCGATGCTTTCACCCGGCTGCAGGCCAATATCGGAAAGTGGAATTGCAATTTCCCCCCGGTAACCTTCAGGAGTTTTTTTAATGACATAGCCCTTGCCTTCCACAGTTTCCCTGTCATAGGGTATTTTATAATTTATAACCCTGGAATATTTGGCGTCCTGGCTCAAGGTCTTATATTCTTTGCTGAATTGAATATCCAAACTGTCGAGTTTCATCAGGCGGTCATCCAGGACGTTAAAAGCGATATACAGGTTCTTTCCGTCATGCGCAAGAAAGAATTTGGCGCTCAGGTCTTTTTTTCCGGTCCACCCGTTATAAAGCCAGTGGTCGCAGGCCAGGTTTTCCGGGGAATCAATATTTAAACTGTTAAAACCTTCCCATTCTAAAATATCCCCGTCAACCGTTATTTTCGTGTCTGTTTTTTTGCAGCTGAATTTTGGTTTATCCACATTCAAATCCAGCAGCAAAGTAAGCTCGTGACTGAGAGTATTCCCGAGCGCCGCGCCCGCAGCCGCGAAATCACCCCGGTCAAAAAGCGCTTTTGACTCTTTATAGACATCAGTATACTTACTTGAGATCTTTATTCCGGCAGCTGCAAGCTTTTCTATTTTTTTACCGAACTCTTCTATTTTTTCGCCAAGAAACTCATAGCTGTTCTTTTGCCGCGTTATAACTATATCTATGAGGTTAACTTTCCCGGCAATTATGTAGGTTTGCAGGTCATAAGGCTTTAAAATAATTTTTACGGCGCCTTTTTCAGCTTTAAGTGCCGTATTATCCGTAAGGTTTGTGACTTCTCCTGCCCCGCCTGTTCCAAGGGAAACTTCCGCCCCCGCCCAGTGATTGTTCAGGACATAAAAATAGGTTTTATCGTTTAGAATTAAAGTTCTAACGGTTACATTGTTCTCTTTTTTCACCGTGGCAAACCTGTCCGCAGGCAGAGTCCTGTAAGCAGCGGCAAATTCTTTTACCAGGTCCGCAGACCCGTTTGCAGGATCTATCCAGCTGGCATTAAGCATGAACGGGCTGTCATCCTGCTCCAGCGGTACGGTATAGCACTCTTTAAAATAAGTTTCAGCCGGATTTATCTGCGGCCCTATCCAGGTCCGGTCCCACCAGAAATTCTTCCCCGCAAAAAGCGGTGCGGTCATTTCAAAATAGGCTCCGAAGAGGCAGGCCCCGTTATTGCTCCCGTTTTGAGTGAGGTCCGCTATTTTTTGCGAGAAGTTAAAATCCCTGAAGATGGGATAGTGCGCGGTCCTCGAAGGGTAAATTTTAAAACAACGCTGGTCATTAGGATAGTAACTTTTTACCACGACCAGGCCTTCTTTATTCTTATAATCCTCTATATTTAAATTTATATCCTTATAATATCCGGCAACATTTTCGGACAAAATATCGCTGAAGGCCGCCTGCTTGTCTTTTTCCCATTTTTCCACTATATCCTTATAAGGCAGATGCCCCGGCTGGTTAAACAGCGGCTGATGCAGGAAGTGGTAGCCAAAAAACACATAAAGTTTTATATCCGGCCGTTTTTTCCTGAGCATTTCATAAAGGCCGTTCTGGAGCTTGCCAAACTTGGGGCTTTTCATCCGGTTACAGCCGGCAGGGCCGCCGAAGGAAATTCCCTTTAAGGACGGGTGCTTACCGTAAGTATCCACAAACTGTTCCAACGCTTCAATCCAGCCTTCTATAACCTTATCGTCGGTAAGATCCCCGGTA